>MTLC01002297.1_pt1 | contig 44140 bp, 44 predicted proteins | sample 1982451 | NCBI WGS metagenome assembly MTLC01 (sample SAMN05710165, study PRJNA340218) | biofilm metagenome | isolation source: sample SPH anode biofilm adapted to +100 mV | place: USA | collected 2012-02-03 | reverse complement strand
TTACCGAAAATGGAGATATCAAGGATGTTGAATATGGAACCATTACAGCCAAAATGTATGCTGAAGGTCACTCATTCTTCACCTATATGAGTGATCATGCAGACTCTTTAAGTAGTTGTTGTCGATTAAGAAATGAGATAAAAGACAATGAGTTCAGTTATACTTTAGGAGCAGGCGGTGTGTCAACCGGATCAAAAAGTGTTTTAACGATAAATTTAAATCGCTGTATTCAAGATGCCGCTAATAAGGGAATCCATTATCTCTTTCAACTTGAAGAGATAACAGATCTGGTTCATAAGGTTCAGATTGCCTATAATGAAAACCTTAAACAATTTCTATCAAAGGGTATGCTTCCACTATTCGATGCCGGCTATATCAATATTAAAAGGCAATACCTCACTATAGGCGTAAATGGTTTAGTTGAAGCAGCAGAGTTCTTAGGAATTGAGATTAGCGATAACTCAGGTTATAAAAGGTTTGTAGCAGACGTTTTAGGATTAATTGAATCGTATAATCATAAGTACAGAAACGAGGAGCTTATGTTTAATTGCGAAATGATTCCTGCTGAGAACGTTGGAGTCAAACATGCCAAGTGGGACAAACGAGATGGTTATAAATCGAATAGAGATTGTTACAACAGTTATTTCTTCATTGTTGAGGATGAAACCATCAATATTCTTGACAAAATCAAGCTTCATGGAAGGGACTATATTCAACATCTGACAGGGGGCTCTGCCTTGCACCTGAATCTTGAAGAGCATCTTAGTGAATCACAGTACAGGCAATTATTACGTATCGCTGCAATTGAGGGATGCAACTATCTTACTTTCAATATTCCAAACACCGTATGTAATGACTGTAACCACATAGACAAACGTCATTTAACAACTTGTCCTGAATGCCATAGCTCTAATGTAGACTATTTGACCAGAGTAATTGGATACATGAAGCGTGTAAGCAATTTTTCACAGGGAAGACAAAACGAAGCATCAAAAAGACACTATGCTACACTATCACAATTATGATATCGTCTTCCAGGAGATTCCTGATGAAATTACGCTAGCAATCAACATCACAGGATGTAAAAACAATTGTCATAATTGCCACAGTAAACATCTTCAGGAAGAGGGAGAAACAGAATTGACAAAGGAGACAATTGCAGCGCTTCTGAGCAAATATAATAGGCTCATATCATGCATTTGTTTTATGGGAGGAGACCATAATCCCAAACAGGTAGAGTCTTTAGCCTGTTACATCAAGTTAATCACATGTAGTAAAATAAAAACAGCATGGTACTCTGGAAAGAATGATATAGCTAACGAAATAAAGATGAAGAGTTTTGACTATATAAAACTGGGGGCTTACATTGAAACTTTAGGAGGACTAAGATCAAAAAGCACAAATCAGCGATTATACAGAGTAAATGAAGGAACTCTAACAAATATCACAGAAAGATTTTGGACTAAATAGTCTGGAAAAGAAAATGAAACAGCTAAAATGAACAGCAAACCACACTTCATTGTTAGGTTTGATAATTTATTTTGAACTTTGTGGTTCCTAAGACCATCAAATTAATCCCATCTAATCAAAGAAATATCATGGAATTCAATCTCAATCTTCAAGAAATATTCACCGCTTTTATGGTATTATTTGCTGTAATTGATATTACAGGAGCCATACCCGTAATAGTTGAACTTAACCAAGGTGCAAAGAAACTTCAAGCTGGTAAAGCGGCTTTATATTCTCTTATTATTCTGGTGGGTTTTCTTTTTGCCGGCGAGGCACTGTTAAAACTATTCAGTACTGACATAGCCTCATTTGCTATTGCTGGTTCATTGATTCTATTTGCCTTAGCAGTAGAGATGACATTTAACGTCGAGCTGTTTAAGTACAATCAAGCTCATGGGAATGCCACCCTCATTCCATTAGTATTCCCATTAGTTGCCGGTCCCGGTACTCTTACAACGGCTCTATCATTAAGAGCAGAATTAGAATCAATTAACATCATCATTGCTATAATAGTTAACCTAATACTTGTTTACATAGTGATTAAAAAAATCGGGCTGGTTGAGCGACTGATTGGCCAAAACGGTATATATATATCAAGGAAGTTCTTTGGTGTAATCCTACTAGCTATGGCGGTTAAGCTTTTTGTTTCTAACCTAAGAATCCTCATAGGATAATCAAAGAGATTTTTTTTCAGAAGCCTAAGGCCTTTAAATGCTGATTTGTTGCATTTGAAGGCCTTAGGCTTTTAATTAACCATATCATAACATTTTCACAAAAGTATATACAAGTAACAAACAGAACTCTTTACCTCGAGCTTTGATCAAAAAGCGCGTTGGATTTCAGGTAAGCTCAAAAATAAAGCAGTTACTTCCTTTTCGTAAAAAATAAATCATTCAGATAATTACATTTAAAGAATAATTAAACATAAACCAATAAGATACTAATTTGTAAAAAATTACTTCCTTTGTCAAGAAAATAAGCTAACCAAAAGCAAATTAAGCTAAATCGGGAATAAATAATCCAACATTAATATAAGCACATAAGCATCATATTATAACCTCATGGTATAATTAACAGTAAACATATATAAAACTAAATAACAAAGCATAATGAATTATTGTTTCAAATCACCAACGCAGGAGATGCAGCACTTAATTCACAGTTATGAATATATAAGTCGGTCTAACGCCGATGGGTGTAGTGTTACAGACAAGCATATACCACATGGATATGCTACACTAGTCTTTATAAGTAGTGGCTATTTGGCCATTAACGATCAGAAAGAAATTATTTTACCAGAAAACGCAATAGGAATACCTAACTCAAAAGCAGTGATCCTTAAAATCACGAACACCTTCAACTCCTTTACAATTGTCTGTAAGGCATCCAGATTATCAAAGCTTTTAAACTTAAACTTTAGTGAAATAAGTACCGAATCATGTAATATTAATAACATCCCTGAAATTGCAAGACTAGCCAATCTCCTTAAAAAAAAGGTAAGTTTGGAAGGCAAGATTAAAACAACCGAGAAGTACTTTAAAGAGCTTGGCTTTGACAAATATCAGGAAGATGATATAGATCTGTTATACGATAAAATATTACTTAACAAAGGCGCTAATTCAATTCAAGAACTTACCCAAACATTTACAAAGTCCTCAAGATTTTTCAGATTGCACTTTCAGCAGAGAACCGGAATTAAAGCCAAAACGTTAGTTAGGCTAGCCAGAATAAAACATATATGGGATTGTTTCAATGCGCCAAGAGCAATTAACTTCCTCGATATAGTTTTTGAGGGTGGATATCACGACCAGTCCCATTTAATAAAAGACTTCAAAGAGATTACTGGGGAGACACCTTCTCAATTCTTTGAACGAGATTTAAGTCTAGTCAAGGCTTTCTCAAACTATTACTGATAATCCTTCGTTCAAAACCTTTACGTTCATCAACCAAATCAGATTATCTTAGCAGCAAAATAGTAAGCTGTAATAGAATATTCTAAATCAAATCTTATGAAGATACTTTTACGTAACATACTGATCTTCTTTGCCGCATTAATCAGTGGTGGTCTTGTAAATATGGCATTGATAATAATCGGGAGTCATTTAGTTCCCGCTCCGGCAGGTGCAGATATAACCACAGCTGAAGGACTCAAAGCATCTATGCATCTATTTACACCCATAAATTTCCTATTTCCTTTTCTAGCACATGCTATTGGGACATTAACTGCATCCATGATTTACACAAAACTGGGAACATCATATCGATTACATATCAGTATATTCCTTTCATCTCTCTTTTTGATGGGTGGAATAGTTAACGTTTTAATGCTTCCTTCTCCTCTTTGGTTCTCAGTTTTGGATTTAGTTTTAGCCTACATACCAATGGGAATATTAGGATACTACTTTTTAAAGCCGACTGCCATCAATAATTAGCTTACCCTGAACTTACTATGTTTTAAGAAAAAAGCAGTCCTTAAAATTTAAGATAAGCAACAGGTATTATCACAATGATATTTGATACCTTAAAAACCCAATATCCAAATTTAGAGATTGTATAAGGTCTGATTAGAATTGAGTCTCTATGAGCGTAATGTTTTAATATGGGTACCAGCAACAGAATAGACTCACGATAAATAAATGAACATATCAAAAAAAGGCTCGGTAGATCTACCGAGCCTTTCAAGGTTCCTGTTATGAACTATAGGTAAAAGTTGATACCGCCAGAGATAATAAATCTACTGTAATCCTCAACAACCTGATATTTTGCCTCACCACTAAGTGATACTTTTGAGTTTAATTTATACTCAATACCACCTCCAAAATTAATTCCGATATCTGAGCCTGTTGCACTAGTACTCGTACCGGGAACAATCAATTCACCATCCATATATATGGGATCCGTTTCAATCGTTAATTTAGTACCAACCAAAGCCAGACCAGCTATAGGATATAAAGTAAGGCTCTTATTAGAAGAATTACGGAATAGATAGTGAGCATTAACACCTAAATCCCACATACTAACATTGCTAGCTTCAAAGAAGTAATTGAAGCTTGGTTCAAGTCTAATTTCCTTAGTAATGCCATACTGAAACTTTACACCTAGACCAAAATTAGTTAAATCACTACCAGATCCAATGTTTAGATTGCCTCCAATAGCCATTTTACCTTTACCCTGTGCGAAAACAGTTGTACTAGCCATTATCATGATAATGACGACAAAGATTGATTTTCCAAAAAAATTTCTCATACGATTTTAAAATATTGGTTAATAAAAAAAAGTCTCAAAATACCCATATTAGACACAACACCCCCGATTTCTCTTTGATAAAAAGAAAAATCAATGATCATTTAAACTTTAATCAAGTTTTCACAAACCGGTGATTGATATCCATTAATTGTCTTGTCAACTGTACTGTGTGTGTGTGGCCTATAATCAGCCTCTAAAGCAAAGATAAGAATAGTTTTTTAACATCCTATTCACTACAAAATAAATGTGACAAAAAGATCATTTTACCACAAAATACTATATATCTTCACATAAATACAGTATGCAAGGACCTAAATCACAAGCGTTCTATAAATATTAACTACTGTATTCCAATTTCTTGCTGTATTATCATTCTTCATTAATCTCTTAATTCTCTCATTCTTAATTTTAGAATTCCCTACCCCTCTCTTGTAATAAACATAGAGAACTCGCCCCTTAATGTAATAATCTGCATCCTCATCTAATTGCTTATATACCTCCCACTCTGATTCATCACCTATAGAATGACCAAAATAATGGATTAACCTTTTTGAGTTATCTGCTTCACTAACATCATTATAAGGAGATTCCTTTACTATTTGCTCAATCACGCTTCTGGTTACCAGATAAAGAGTCAACGAGATGCCTGTCTTATCTAGAAATAGATCATGCAAAGTCTTTTCTTCTAAACGACTATCACCAGTCAACTCAAACATTATATTGCCACTGTTCAAATAAGAAGTTACATCCTTATACCCAACTTCAACCATCCACCTTTTTGCATCCTTCATGCTTAACATCTGTCGTCCACCGACATTCACTCCTTTAAGTAATAGTACTGCATTTGGCATAATTCACATTATTTTCAATGAAATTACCATTTTTACGGCAAAAAGAAGACCAGAGATGAGGCTCCAATAATCACCCAAAGCAAAATACCCATCAAGAACCCTCTAGGACCAGCTTTCTTGGCCTCTGATACGGAAATTGATGATCCTATCAAAAATAGCGCTACCACCATTAATCGCTTTGCAATGAAAAAGGCAGAACTATATGTCACCTGGAATTGAGGTATAAACGAGGGAATTAGTATTGCAATTATAAACAAACCAATGAACCAGGGAATTTTCACCTTCCCTTTCGTCTCGCCCCTTGTTGCAAACGCTAGAATAAGGGAAACTGGAATAATCCATAATGTTCGTACCAATTTAACTGTTGTAGCAACCTGTAAGGCCTCATTGCCATAGGCGGCACCAGCCCCAACCACTGAACTTGTATCATGAATTGCTATAGCTGCCCAATAACCAAATTCGGTCTGTGAAAGACCAAAATAATGACCTAAATACGGAAACAGAAAAAGAGCAATTGCATTTAAAACGAAAATAACAACCAAAGCAAACGAAATCTCATGATTCTTTGCCCCTAACACCGGAGCCACTGCGGCAATAGCACTACCACCACAAATTGCCGTCCCAGCCGAAATTAAAAGAGTTGAACGCTTCTCAATTTTTAAAAATCTACCGAGCATCAGTCCTGAAAACATTACAACCAAAACTGATACCGCTGTATCGATTACACCATTGGAAGAGACATGCATCACCTCTTCTAAATTCATCCCAAAACCCATTAATACAATTGACACCTTAAGAACTAAAGAAGACTTTGATGTTAACCAATCGCTTGATAAACCTAATAATGAAACCAGAATTCCAAAAATCAGGGCTAACGATGGTGTCATAAACGGAAATAACATCAAGCTAAGAATAACAATACTAATCAGTACTCTGTAATTTCTAATCTTTTCCATCTTGTTTGATTATAGTACAAAATTACCCAGTTACTATAATCATAACAAATACCAAATTTTAATGAGCCATAACTAATATTTATACTGACTAAGAAAATCATGAAACAATCCAGCGTTATAGGTCTCTTGTCCCTGTCTCAAGCAAACCCTAAACATTCTTGTAAAAGACACCCCGGTTAATTCTAACTTGGTAAGATTCTGCGAATGATAACCATTCTTTATTGCCTTCTCTGAAACAAGTGCCAAACCCTGAAAATCACTTAAGTAATTTTTAATTGCCTCTGTACTCCCTAAATGAACCTGCACCTTTAAAGCCTCAAAATCAAGATTAATTCGCTCCAGACTCTTGCGAATCACCTCAAGTGTCCCCGATCCTTTCTCCCTTAGCACTAATGGAATTGAATAGAGATCTTCAACAGAGATACGTTTTCTCTTTGCATAAACACTATCTATAGATGTAATAGGGACTATCTCATCACTCATAAAATCAATATATCTCAAATCTGAAATCACCGTTTCATTTTCAACCAAAGCCAGATCTATCTCACCATTCTGAAGTCTCTTCTCCATCTCAAATGAATTCCCATTAACAACAACCAATTCAATACTAGGATATCGGGCATTAAATGCCGCTAAAACTTTCGGCAAGACATACTGCATTATGGTTGATGAAGCGCCAATATTAAGCCGACCAACAAACTGACCCTTTAACTGGCCTATCTCGTGCTCCATCTTCCAATATTGCTCTCTAATCTCGATTAAATTAGAATACACCAAACGACCCGCATCTGTAAGATAAATCTTACTGCCTTTACGTTCAAATAGTGTGACTCCTAATTTACCTTCAAGTTCTTTGATGTGTCTTGTAACCGCTGGTTGGCTTATAAACAACTCTTCAGCAGCCCTGGAAAGGCTAAGATTCTCTGCAACTGAAAGAAAAACCAAATCTCTGTAATCCATAAACCAAAGATAATTAACCTATTCAGGATCTACTAATAAATTCATCTCATAATTGTATCAAATAGTCAGCCACCGTCAAAATCTATCATACCTAAAACAAAAACTATCTTTACCAAAAATATCACTGAACATGAAGTTTATCTATTACTTTGTAATACTGACCGCTGTTAACCTCACTCTAACCTCTTCAGTCTGCTATGGTCAAACAAAGAACATCATTCCAAAACTCGACTGGCTTAAAGGGAAATGGCAGCTAATTCAGAATCCCAATAGCTTTGAAGAATGGATAAGGATCGACAGTTCTGAGTTACAGGGAAAGAGTTATACAATCAAATGCAGTGATACTATCTTTCATGAAACAATAAAGATTTCTCAACTTCAAACTGACTATTGGTATATCCCGTCAGTAACAGACCAAAACAATGGACAACCAGTGTACTTCAAACTTGTTAATCATACAGATACCTCCCTACTGTTCAACAATCCAAACCATGACTTCCCTCAATTTATTCAATATAATTATCATGCACCTGACACTCTTAAAGCATCTATTTCAGGTAAAAGAAATGGATTGACCAAGACTATAAACTTCATATTTATAAGAAAAGAATAGCAGGATGTCGGCGAATAAAATTGAAAGAGATTCTGTACTCTGGAACCTATGGCATGGTTGTAAAAAGACTAGTGAAGGTTGTTTAAACTGCTACGTCTATCGAAGGGACGAAAAACATGGAAAAGACAGTAGTATTACCACTAAAACGAAAAACTTTGATCTTCCCTTAAAAAAGAATAGAAAGGGTGAATATAAGGTATCGTCAGGTACGTTAGTCTATACCTGTTTTACCTCTGATTTTTTTCTCGAAGATGCTGATATATGGAGAGAGGATGCATGGCATATAATAAAGGAGCGATCAGACCTGAACTTTCTAATGATCACTAAACGTATCGATAGATTTGCTAACTGCATCCCAACTGATTGGGGCAATGGATATGACAATGTTACCATTTGCTGCACTATTGAAAATCAAAAACAGACTGATTTCAGACTACCAATCTACAGAGATGCCCCAATAAAACATAAAGTCTTAATATGTGAACCAATTCTTGAACTAATCAATCTCTCTGACTATAGTATCGGTGATTGGATTGAACAGGTTGTTGTAGGAGGCGAATCGGGGTCAAATGCTAGAGTTTGTGATTACCAATGGATTCAAAATATTAGAGATTTATGTGAGATGGAGCAAGTAGACTTTTGGTTTAAACAAACCGGTGCAAAGTTTCGTAAAAACGGTAAAATATATTCCATACCAAGGCATCTGCAACACTCACAGGCTAGAAAAGCTAACATCAATCTCAACTATCATGGATTCTCTATTTAACTCTTATCTCCTTACGTCACAATAGTCTAAGACCCCGATAAACCTAAACTTATACCTGATACATTTTTATCTCTTTGGGTTTATCAAACCATGCATTAGTCAAGGAAAAAAATCGGAGCATATGCTCTGAGTTTAAATGTGCATCAAGACATTGTTGGGAATCCCAACGTTCAAACAAAAAAAGAGTATTATCATCAGCATTTTTACGATATAACTCATATTCTATACAACCTTTCTCTTTCCTAACCTCTTCAGCAATCAAATTAAACTGCTCTATGTATTCATCTAGAAATCCACTAATGGGAGTTGCTTTTACAGTTACAAGTATCATACTTACTAATCTTAATGTTTTAACATCTTTTTATTCGCTAAGTCGTAACTATTCAACGTTGCGAATCATTATAAATTGTCAGTATGCAATCTGCAGAACCAAACAGTATCGCTTATTCAATCTCAGAAAATCTATCAAAGAAAGCACGCTCAGATAAATAGATTTCATTTCGATTTTTCTAGGGAGTCAATAATCTTGGCCTAGGCTCATCTTAATCGGTTAAACGATATAAGATCGGACCAAAATTTCTACAGAACGAAGCACCACATTTCCGTATCGGTTAATTTGTTTTATCTATTTTCGCCAAAAAATCACTTAAGTGGAGAAAATTGCAGCAAAGTATAAGGCCATCATAAAAGAGAGCCAAACCGAAATTGAGCGACTTAATCGTAAAGTCCGCATCTGTATGATAGCAAGGTTATCATTGATACTCATTTTAGCCGGTTCGATCTATTTACTCAGAGATATGGAGCCAATCTTACTGATTCTCTCAACCCTCGTAATTTTCTCCCTTTTTATCATGGCAGTTGTTTATAACAATAAGCTAATCCAAAAACGACAGTGGCAGTTATCGCTTAAGCAGTTAAACACCGATGAGCTAAGCGCACTTCAATATGATTTCTCAGCTTTTGAGGGTAGAGCCGACCTACAAAACCCAGAACATCCATTCAGTCTTGATCTGGACATCTTCGGTAATAACTCATTATTTCAATCACTAAACAGAACTATACTGCCGCAAAGTAGCGATAAACTAGCCAAAGCTTTCCTTGAGCCAGTTGAGAACGGTGAAAGGATCACACAACACCAGAAAGCAATTCATGAGCTATCTCAAAAGCTAGTGCTCAGACAATCGTTTTATGTTACCGGAAAAGTAGCCTTGAAAAAAGAGAAAGATGCAAATGAACTTTTAAAATTAAAGGCAGATACATTTGCAAATCTCTCTTCACCTATATGGTCCGTTGCAATCTATCTTATACCAGCTCTTTGGGTTCTTATCCTTCTTTTGACTGTTCTAGGCTTTATTCCGCTAACAGTGGGTTCACTCTTCTTCCCTATCAGCTTTGTTATTGCAAACCTCAAGGTTAAACAGATCAACCTGCTTCATAGTAAAGTGAATAAAATGAATGATCTATTTTCAGTCTATGCGCAGTTACTTAAAATAGTTGAAGATGCCGATCTAGAATCAGATATAAACAAAGCTATTAAAGTAAAACTAACCTCTCAAAGTCTACCTGCTTCTAGAGTAATAGATAGACTATCAAAACTACTCGGGGCATTGGATCAGAGAAGTAATATGGTTATTGTACTATTAAATGTCTTTATCTTATGGGATTTAAGAGTTGCTTTGCAGGTTATTAAATGGCAAAAAAGACATCATGAAAACATTCCTGAATGGTTCAATGCGCTATATGAATTTGATAAGCTCTGCTCGCTCGCAGGCTTCGCGTATAATCATCCCAATTACATTTATCCAGTCATTGACAAAAACTACTTTAGATTGAATGGAGTAAATGTTGGTCACCCGTTGATGAATAGAGATAAGTGCATTACCAACTCAGTTGAGTTTAGAAAAAGTCCGTTTTTCATGATAATTACAGGAGCAAATATGGCAGGGAAAAGCACTTACCTTCGAACCGTTGGTGTGAACTATCTACTTGCTAATATGGGATTACCTGTATTCGCTGACTCATTTATCTTTTATCCCGGAAAACTATTCACCAGTCTCAGAACCTCTGATTCATTGGTCAATAATGAATCGTACTTCTTTGCTGAGCTAAAAAGAATTAAAATTATAATAGATCAGCTTCGAGCAGATGAGAAATTATTTATCATTCTTGATGAGATATTAAAGGGGACTAACTCAACCGATAAACAGAGAGGGTCAAAAGCCTTAATTAAGCAGTTTGTTTTAAATGGAGCATGCGGTATCATAGCAACCCATGATCTTCAATTAGGAGAACTCCAAAATGAGTTTCCTGATAACATCAGAAATTACTGTTTCGAGGCAGATATCAAAGATGACCAATTAACATTCAGCTATAAACTCAGAGAAGGAGTTGCCGAAAACATGAATGCCTGTTTTCTAATGAGCAAGATGGGTATAATACTTTAGGGCACAATCCGGAGAACGTTCCATTTCAAGAGTAAATAATTCTCCAAATAAATATCTTGAAAAGCCAGGGTTACTTCTTTCCCTTTTTTACCTTTTCCAGTTTTTTCTTTTCGTTGGCAGTGTAGCCTGAACCGTCACAACGATTACTCCTTTGATTGGGTTCATCGAAATTAAAATCTGCCTTACGACAGCGTTTGTTCTCGTAATTATCACAAACACCATTTCTGTCATGATCCCTAAAACAGTTTCTCTTAAGGATAGTTGTATCATTTTTAACAGGAGGATGCTGAGCTAATAGCTCAAAAGCTAAGAAACAATTGAGAATTAAGAAAAGCGATATTAAAGAAATATATTTTGCTCTCATAGATTTAAATTTCACATCCATAATAAAAACTGACTGTTTCATTATGGACTCAGGTTAAAAACAGATTAATTGCAAAGATAGCAACCTTGCCCCAAATAACGACCCTACAAGGCTTATTGAGGAGTAACATCATCATTAGCTAAAAAAGAACAATTAATCTTATGACTTTACCTCTTAAATATGATTAAACTCTGTGTTCTGCTTAAGATGTTCAATATAGGTATTTATTCGAATCATCTCCTTGGGAATATCAATTCCTTGTGGACATAGAGGGTTACACTTTCCACAAGAAATGCAGTGGTCAGCCTGTCTTAGTTTAGGAACAGAACGATCATATCCCACCAAGAAAGCTTTTCTATACTCTTTATAGTTTTCGTCATTGCTGGATTTCGCAAAGGTACCCTCATTGATACATTTGTTATAATGTGAAAAGACTGCTGGAATATCAATTCCATATGGGCATGGGAGGCAGTAATTACATTCAGTGCATCCAACAAGAGGGTAAGTAAGATACTCTACAGCGATAGATTCTAAGAGCTGCAAATCATCATCCGTAAGCTTTTTCAATGGCGAGTAAGTTTTAAGATTATCCACCAGATGCTCCTTATAAGTCATTCCGCTCAGTACTGTTAAGACATTTGATGGTTGCCCTGCATATCTAAAAGCCCATGAAGCCAAGCTAGATTCAGGCTCGCGCTCTTTTAATTTGCGTGCTAAGAACTTTGGAAGCTTGACTAACCTTCCACCAAGCAGAGGCTCCATAATAACCGCAGGAATCCCTCTTTTTTCTAATTCACCATACAGGTAATCAGCATTAACATTAAACTCTCCCGCATGCTTCCAGTCGATGTAGTTTAGTTGAATCTGTATAAAGTCCCATTTATAATTAAGTGACAAGACATAATCAAAAACCTTAACATCTCCATGGAATGACCATCCTAGATTCCTGATTCTGCCCTCCTCCCTCTCCTTTAGAAGAAAATCAAGCAATCCATTATCTATAAAACGACTATTAAACTCCTCTACCCCATTCATTCCAATAGCATGTAAAAGATAGTAGTCGATATAATCAACTCTCAATTCTTTCATCGAATTTCGATAGATAGCCAAAGAGCCTTCAAATGATCTCTGCACTCCTTCCTCAAAATTAGACATCTTGGTAGCAACCATGTACTTATCTCTTGGATGCCTGCTAAGTGCAATCCCTGTTGCACCTTCAGAAAAACCACGTGTGTAAATAGGTGCCGTATCGAAATAGTTTACCCCATATTGAATAGCTAAATCCACCAAGCTATTCCATGCCTCTTGGTCGACCTCCTTTTTATCATTGGCAACTTTCTTCATCGGGAGGCGCATACAACCATAGCCTAGCAATGAAACCTTATCACCTGTTATAGGGTTAATTCGATACTCCATCAATTTAGGATCAATACTTTCTAATGATATCTCTGCGTCTTTCAGGTCATCACTTTTCTTGGGAGAACAGCCAACAGCAACAGCCGCTGAAACACCCAATGCTCCACCTATTAACCTAACAAAGTCTTTTCTATCTATCTGGCTCATGATTTCATTAATTATACGGTACGATAATTAAACGGTACGATGTCTTTCGACACCCTCAACATAGATTGCACTTAAAGGGCGGGCAGGACAGAGATACTCGCAGGCACCACATCCAATACACCTCTCTGAATTAACTGATGGTATCTTTCTTGATTGTTCGTCGTCAGGGTCAGACGGCACCATCTCAATTGCATCAGCAGGACAGTGTCTGGCACAGTTCCCACAGTCAACATCATCAATTAGTACAATACAACGCTTACGTACCCACTTCGCTTGACCTATCTGAATTGAACTCTTCTCTTCTTTAGTAATAAAACCAATGGCACCTGTTGGACAAAGTTCTGAACAGGTCACACATTCAGGGCGACAATAGCCATCACGGTAGCTCATAACAGGCTGCATCAACGTAGAAAGAGAGGTTGATGGACTTAAAAGATTATTAGGACAACCACTTATGCAGAGGCCACAGGCAGTACAGTGTCTTGTAAAATGACCAAATGCATGAGATCCAGGAGGAGAAAGTGGTGTAATTCTCTTCGGATCCTCCTTTTCCTTAAGTATTGCTATCTCCTTTTTAATCTTATCCTGTGCCTTAAGCGTTCCACCAATAGCTAACAGAGCTGTCAGAGAAAGAAAACGTCTACGATTACCCTCATTCGATTGTTCAGCTATCGTAACACTTGCTCTGGTCTTATTCGACAACTTGCCAGAAGGAAGATATCTAATAGCTCCTTGTTTGCACACCTCAGTACAGTCCATACAAACTACACATCTCGAATAATCAATAACATGTTTTTCCGGATCAATACATGAGGACTTACATTTCATTGCACAAACTTTACAACCATTGCAACGATCAACATCCAAAACAGGCTTTAACAGAGAATACTTCGACAGAAAACCAAGTAGCGTTCCGGCGGGACAAACAGTAGTACAGTATATCCTTCCGTTTATCAAAGCTAAGACCATAATTACAAGAAGTGTGACACCCGAAACGACTAAGGTAAGAACTGTCTTATGATTAAAAGACATAGAATAAAACAGCGTACTATCATGATTCTCAGCCCAAGTAGCGAAGAGATTATTTAAGGCAACATAAGCCTGAGATCCAAAGTTGGCTGCGATTCTTCCATAAGAGGCATATGGATCTAACAGAGCAACGATAAAACCAATTCCCAAGAAGAAACTTATAATAAATAAGCTTAAAAAAGAATACTGTAACCACCGTAAAGGTTTGATATATCTATATCGTTTCTTTGACTTAAAACGACCTAATTTAACAATTATATCCTGCAAAATACCCAAAGGGCAAAGTATCGAACAATAAACCCTACCAAACAAGAGGGTCATTGCGATTAGGACTATCATGGCAATAAAACTTCCTCCTAACAAAGCGGGTATTAGTTGAAGCTTAGCTAACCATGAGAAAGATCTGACAACATCAGTAGCATCCAAAAAAAGTAGGGTAATAAGACTAAAGGAGATTAAGGCCAAGCCTATCCTAATCTTTCTAAGCATTATGGTTTCTTTTACTTGGTGAATGATCGATTACACAAAGTTAAAACTAATTATCTGTGTATTATCAACAATTAGGCTACCTATGAACATATTCTACCAATAACTTTCCTAAACCAATTTTCGGCATCCCAGTTTATAGTTTAAAGCGAAATTGATCACTTAAGCTAAAAACATCAAATCAACAAGCATTTATAGAGATTCAACCAGAACCAACAATTACCTAAAATGAAAACTAATATCCCCTTTGATTATCAATTATTCACTAAATTTATAAATCAATCATTTATAAATATCCTTGCCTCATGAAATCTGATTTCATTAGTATTACTGCGCTAAACATAGATAAAGAGCACATCTGTTGTGCCTTCTCAGAGAAAAAATGCAAGGAGGGATACGAGCTAAAAAAAGAGTGGTTAAAGGAGCAGTTTCCAAAAGGATACACCTTTTACCGCTTAAATGAGCGAGCCAAAGTATTTGTTGAATACGGGCCAGCAGAGGAGGCATGGTCACCTATAATCGCACCAGGATTTCTATTAATGAACTGCTTTTGGGTATCAGGTAGATATGCAGGTCATGGTTATGGCAAACAGTTATTAAACCATGTCATTGATGAGGCAAAAATCAAGGGCTACAAAGGGATCGTTATCATTGCAGGCTTTAAGAAGATTCCCTTTTTTCCCGATCCTAAATGGTTAACTAGGCAAGGATTTAAAGAATCGGATAAGCTTGATTCAGGATATCTTCTAATGGAGTATGTAATTGACGAAAGTCGAGAAAAACCTCATTTTGCAGCTAGCTTAAAGGAAGAGCCAAAAGGGATGCCATTGGGTTTAGTCGCCTACTATAGCAATCGATGTCCATTCTCAGAGTATTACGTTAATATTGAGTTGAATCGTTTAGCTCTAAAGCACGGGATTCCTTTACAAATTATAAAAATCTCGAGTAAAGAGATGGCACAGAGTGTTCCCACACCGGCTACCCTATTCAGCTTGTTTAAGGATGGTAAATTTTTGACCTCAGACATGAGTGTTTGCTTAGATGGGAAGTTTGAGAAGCTTGTATTTAAAAAATAGTTATTATATACAGCATCCAACAAAATAAATATCAATGATAAATTCACCAGTGACATACATCAGAAAAACAATTCTCGAAAGGAAGGCATTTACCCTATATATCGAATACTAGAATAATAAATGATATGGGAAATTGACAATTTATCAAATTGCCATCATGTTTCCTTACCTCAAACCACCCTTCTTAACTATACCTAATTAAAAAATACTCCAATATTCATATCACTTTATACAAACAATTACTATTAATATTACTAATCAATGGAACAAAAACCAGACCTAAAACTCGCAGTTATCATTGATGCCGACAACGTTCCTTCAGCAAATGTTAAAGGGATGATGGAAGAAATTGCTAAATACGGTATCCCAACATTTAAAAGGATTTACGGAGACTGGACTAAACCAAATCTCGGAGGTTGGAAAAACATCCTGCTGGAAAACGCAATCACACCAATTCAACAATACGGTTACACAACAGGCAAAAACGCCACTGATTCAGCAATGATTATCGATGCAATGGACATCCTATATACTGGGAAAGTAGATGGATTCTGCATTGTTTCAAGTGATAGTGATTTCACTAAACTTGCCACTAGACTTAGGGAATCTGGTATGAAAGTCTTTGGATTTGGTGAAAAAAAGACCCCTTATCCGTTTATTGTAGCATGCGATAAGTTTATCTATCTTGAAATCCTAAAGACTTCTCCTTCCGACATCAAAGAAGAGATCGCAATCAATAATGAACTTTCTAAACCCAAAAAAGAATCTATTCAAAAAGTTGATAAAAAGATTGAATCCCTCATTATTTCAACAGTTAATGACATAGCAGATGAAGATGGATGGGCTTTTCTTGGCGACCTAGGCAATTTACTTATTAAGAAAAAACCAGACTTTGACCCAAGAAACTATGGATTTGAAAAACTCACCCCATTTATAAAATCCCTAAAAGGCAGATTCGAGATCGATGAACGTGTTACTGGGGTTGCAAGCATTAAACATGTCTATATAAAGGTTAGTAAGAGATAATTGTTTTTTTCAGTAGTGAATGAGTAATATTTGCATTACCCTAAGGGACAAGCTCTATTCATATCTTCTAAACCCCATTCCGACATTTTATCGATAACAGGTAAAAGAGTTTCCCCATATGCTGAGACTCGATACTCAACTCTAGGAGGTATTTCAGCAAAGACAATCCGCTCCAAAATACCATCTTCTTCCAGCTCACGAAGTTGATTTACCAACATCTGTTTGCTAATATCAGGAATTGCTCTCTGTAGCATTGAAAACCTATTGCACTCTTTTCGAATCAAAAAGATAATAACAGGCTTCCACTTCCCTCCTATAAGATTTAAACAATGAGTAACAGGGCAATCATTGGGGTTAAAATCCTTTGTTTTTCTTTTAATATCCATTGGTCTAAAATATTAGACTATTCACATAAATGTATACTACTATCATTTTCATGACAAAGGTAATACTTTTGTCGTCTAACAGTAAATCAAACACTCTTTTGTAAGAATCTAGGAGCAGTTAATACTAAAGAGTCTAACAAACTATAGTTGAGTGATAATTAAAACAGGGCTAATAACAATATTACAGTTTAATCATTTAAAGCAAAACAACATGAAATCAGTTTTCGTCGGATTACTTGCAATCCTTTTAAGCATTGGAACAATAGATGCACAGAACAGTCAGATTAACAATAATAATTCTAAACAGATGCAGACAATTAATGAAATCAAAGAGTTTGTTAAAGGTGGAGAATGGACATCTTTATCGGTTGAGTTACGTCCTTTTGAGGATCGTCTAGGAACTGGCAAAATTCAACCTTTCTATGTTAAGAGAATCTTCAAGTATTTGCCTAATGATCGATTTGAAGGGACAATCATCAGCTATGCAGATCCATACGGGCAGATGCCATTAGTTCAATTCACCTTTAAAGGGCATACTAAATGGGGCAAAGAACATCCTATTGCAAAAGGTGCTTTTGAGATTGATTATATCCTAGACGAAGGGTTTGAGGTAACACCTTTGAACCCTCTCTTTGCTGATCAATTAAATCAAGCGCCAACTAAAGGGCTAAATAAATGGGAAGCAGGTGTAATGCAGGACATCAAAGGAAAAGAGTTTCCTCTATTTGGGATAAAAGAGGGGCAAATCGTTGGTGACTATGATTTAATCTATATCCATAACGGCATGCTCTTTATGGGTAGTAAGCACGTTGATGGTCGTGGCTTCGACAAACCAGAGAACAGGCCAACTAACCTTCAGGTGCCACTTGAAAGAAACTAACCGTTCAAGTCTTCATTAACAAAAAGAGTGTAGTTGAATATTCAAGTACGCTCTTTTTTTTGATTATCATCAAACCGCACAATGAATAATCAAGATTTAGAGAAAAAAATATCCAAAAAATCCTATTAAACGAACAAACATCATTAGTATATGAAGTTTTTAAATATAGTCCTTTTAATGATTACCTTTTTTTTCTATTCAGTGGTTAGTGCCCAATCTGAGAGCAAATCTCTCTCTGTTAATCTCCTTACTAGTGGGGTTTTACAAACGGGGCAAACAAGTAGAATTGTCACGAATACTTTTCTTGACACGAAATACAGAAGCAAGTCATTTTTATGGGAGCAGTATTCTCAATACACCTATGGGACACTTGGAAAATCAGGTAGTTTTCCAAGAAGGGTTCTCGAAAATGATTTCCTTACAACTCATGTTATAAAGGTTTGGCAAAATAATTCTATATATCCTGCATTATTTCCAATGTATGAAACAAGCAATCTTCGCGGAATAAGAAATCGCTTTGCCTTATCAGCTGGAATTGGATGGAGTATACTAAAAAAGGAGGGAATTTCTCTAGAGGTAGATCTAGGCGCTGGATATGAAATCAATTCATTCCAAGTAGAATCAAACTATAACACATGGCGTCTACTTGCACGATTTCAAGGAGTATATAGTCTTAAAAACGCTCCAATCACTTTATATTATATCGCAGTTTATCAGCCATCCATTGAGAAAGGAGATGATACTCGACTCAGGTCATTGGCTAAGCTAAATTTTAAACTAAACAAGCTTATTGGTTTAAACATTGTCTATTCATTTATTCATGAAGAGTGTGTAGACAAAGGCAAACAAAACAACAATGGTCAGTTAACTTACGGAATAAATGTATCATTCTAAAACTAGAAATAACAATTATATCGTAGAATAATTATAACCTGCAAACAAATTCAATTTGTTAGGATAACCTGCTTTAAGCAAAAAATACCGACCTCATAAGAAGTCGGTATTTTTTGCTTAAAAGAATAGACCTAACCTAGTATACCTTAGAAGTATCCCTATAGCCACCCTCATTTGAGAACCAATTGGGGTAAGCAACTCCTCCACTAACAGCCCATTCAATAAAATGAAGATATGCTTCATTAATGGGAGCTTTTTCAACTGGGTAATCAAAACCCTCTAAGACATTGATCCCCCATGGTAGATTATTCTTGGTCTTATAATACTTCCCTTGTGCAGGATTACTATCATCATTCTTTGTTCCGAAAAACTCAGTATTTACCAAACTGGTAGGGACTCTGTCAGCTAGATGAATCTCCTTCCCTCTGTCTTGCTTTGCAACAATGAAAAAGTTAAACTTTGAAGGGGTCAGTTCTACAATCGAAACTGTACCACCTGTAGCAGGAACACCATTTTCAATAAAAACAATATGAACATTCAAAGTTTCATTAGGTACAAAAGGAGCCTCTTTATCAGTGTTTATTCCAATACCCGAACCTGGCCACGACATCACCTTATAAAAGTCATCAAATACTATACAGGTAGCATATGTTTGACCATTCTCAAGACCATTAGCCGCAATACTGTAAATTGAAGATTCTGATAGGAAATTCCCACTGACACTCTGAATCTTGTCAGGTTGAATACCATCAAGTTGGAAACCAAATCCATTATGGAAACTGGCTCCTGCAGCTCTTAAAGTGAATTGTCCGAATAATTCTACTACATTATTGGCAGCATTTGTCACGGTCTGCATTCTATAGTCTACCACCATATCATTAAAATCATAATCTCCTTGACCAGGCCATAAATCTTCAAATGCTAGAGTCCCAGATTGGTTTTCTGACGGATAATAACTATTATATGCTCTATTTGCATCGTTAGGATAAGCATCTTCTGCATCAACTACACCATCTCCATCTGCATCTTGGGATACCACCATCGGCATACATGAATTTGCAGGATCAGACCAATAAGTACCTGGAAAGATGTAATCATCCGTAATTAATCGAGAATTTCCTCCAGCACCAATCATGCTTACTCTGATTTTATAAGCCTGTTGCGAATTTGCAATTTCAGATGGAACTGGAGCACTTATGTTCTTAACGGTTGATACAGGCAATGGAAAGGTAAATGAATAGTCATAAAAAAGAACCGGAACTCCTTCATAATATGGAGGATTAGTAGCGTCAAAAGGAATATAGTAAATCTGAAGTCCTTTAGATGTTCCAGTACCATTATCAAATTTCGCATTAAAGGTAATGTTACCATTGCCAACCAACATCCAAGGAGTTTTAACCCAACAAGCTCCGGGTGAAGTGTTCGTTAATTGATTCGATCTGGCAGACCATGAACCTGAAACTACCAGAGCCGCAGTGTTTGTGTATGAAACTGAACCAAACGCCCAGCAGTTACCCTGCTCAATAGCTCGGTTACCAGATTCACAGTTAAGTGTCACCTGTCCTGAAACAAATGAGACAAGACTAAGTAGTAGAATTGATATTAATGTCCTTTTCATAGTTAAATTCATCTGTTATATTATTCTTCTGTAACAACCGGGATAAATGAAAACGTTGACTTACCATTAACAATTGGAACATTATAGGTTTGATTTCCATATTTGAGAACCAAATTATTAACAGTCGAAGGGACAATTAAATTCAACGATAGATTCTTGTCCATCTGATGAAGACTACTGAAGAGCACCGATCCATCAGAAAGTGAAACAGACAGAGTAGCTTTAACAGGTACCTGAGTAGGTAATCCTGTGATAGACAAAACCACCGGTAAACCAGTTGTCCAACTAAATGACTCCTGAGCTTTCAAATCACTAAGAGAACCAGGTAACTCAGTGGGTGTAGGAGTATCATCTTTCTTGCAGCTAGAAAGAAAAAGGACTACTAAAGCAAGTATTATTGTAATTTTTCTCATGATTGATTATTTTAAAACTTACTTATCAAAAGTCATGCCTTTTTAAATCAACTATACATAAGCTTATAAATTAATGTATTATACACAAAATGAAAAATTCTACTCTTTAACATTTTCCAATATTAGGAATCCAGATGTCAAAATTGAAACCATAGCTCTAATATCTACAATTCTGCTAGCCTGAAATAAAAAGTCTTCTCTGATAGTATCAATGAAAACAATGTAAAAAATCATAACTTCTGTTTCAGTAACTTATAGGAATTTATTCAGAACACCGCAGTTTTACCAAACTAATATATGTATTATAAAATATTAAATTCGATTTAATGCAGAAAACTAAGTCCATGATAAAAATTCAAAGATGATTATTCATGATAGATTATTAGAACTTAATAAGATATTAGCCATCTAAGATTGACTCTGTTTTCAGAGATAAGATAATAAAACCATAGTAGTAACGTTATTAAGGATTAGCTACTTTATAAAAACCTCATTTAGAATGGCATCTCTATCATTAACCATATATAAATTTCCCGCCTCTAAAAGCATCCTGTTGCTATCCACGATTCTATTCATCTCAGGAATTAGTTTTAAGTCGCTATCGGCTCAAACCATACCCTCTAATGGTGGGGCCGTTCTCCAAATGATGTTTGATCATTACAGCGAAAAGGGTTGGTATAAAAACTTCACTTTCTGGCAACAAACTTCATTTTATAAAGATGACTCTCTTGTAAGAGAGCAGAAGTGGTACGAAGCCATCTCTCTTCCAGGTAAACTGGTAATAAAATATGATAGTATTAATGGACGAAATGGAATGCTCTTTAGAAACAACAAGATTTACCGCATGGCTGATGGCAAGATTGCCGCTGTTCAAAAACTGGTGCACACGCTGCTTCTAACGGGATTTGATGTCTATTTTCAACCCGTTAAACGCACCATCCATATGCTGGATTCTTTGGGTTTTGACTTATCAAAGGTTCGTCAGGATGAGTTTTTAGGAAGAAAAGTATGGGTAGTTGGAGCAGAGGCAGGAGATATGCAGAGTCAACAAATCTGGATCGATGCCGAGAGATTGTACCTACACAGAATAGTCTACCAAATGGGTAATCAGGTAAGCATGGCTGATCTGGATGAATATAAAGAATTAAATGGCAATTGGGTAGCTACCCGAATTCGTTTCTATAAGGATGGGCATCTTACAATGAAAGAGATTTATAAGGATATCCATTTCCCTACCATATTAAACGAAAGGCTTTTTCACCCTGAAAACTTTGCCTCAAGTCGGTGGTAAGACACCATCTACATCAATATTGATAAATCTATTCAATAACAAAACAAACTACTTCAGATAATTATTAACATTACCGTTTTAGATTCCACTGCAGAGCATTAAATAGTAAAAAAACGCTCTCTGTTTTTACTTAATCAAAGCTTCTATAGCTAATTGATAGCCAAAAAGACCCAAACCAGAAATAGATCCTTTCGCCACTGCCGCTGTATATGACTTATGCCTAAATTCTTCACGAGCAAAGATATTGCTTATATGCACCTCAATTACCGGCACCTTAACTGATCTGATTGCATCAGCAAGGGCAATAGATGTATGTGAATATCCACCCGGATTAAAAACAACCCCAAGTAAATCATTAGCTGCCTGAATAGCATCAATCAGATCACCCTCATGGTTGGACTGGAAGTATTTTAGGGTGAGATTTGGAAACGTTGTCTGCAATTCGACTAAATAATCTTCAAATGACAAGTGACCATAAACATCCGGCTCTCGTTTACCTAAGAGATTGAGATTAGGGCCATTTAAGATGAGGATAGTGGTGTTATTTGCCATAGTTTTTAACCTTAGTTCTTAGTAAAGGTACAAAATGAGCCTTTAGAAGAACCGCCTATGTATCAATTTTGTTATAAAAGAAGTTATCTTTGCACAAAAATACCGAATAGGGGTGCTCCTTTTAGGAGCTGAGATTATACCCTTGGAACCTGATCCGGTTAGTACCGGCGAAGGGAATTCATTCCAGGCTTATTTTTCTCGGTTTTTCCCTATCGGTTTTAATTGTTAAACCATTTAAAACCGATTATGCCATGCGCAGAATCTTATCTATGTTAATGTTGCTTTTTGCAACCTACGGATTATGGGCTCAAGGCCAACTGAAAGGCCTTGTCTTTGATTCGAAAACCAACCAGCCACTGCAAGGGGCTCATATTAAACTTGATGGAACCTTCTTATCAACTGTCTCAGCAGCAGACGGATCTTTTCTTCTCGAGAAGGTTAAAAAAGGAAAATACAACCTCACTGTATCCTTTATAGGATATACTACTGAATCACACTCTGTTATTATCCCTCAAGAGAAACCTGAGCAGATAGCTCTCTCCACAAATGCCATCATGGCTGATGAAGTCGTAGTAGCAGCCACCAGGTTATCTAACCAAATGCCTTCTGCTGTTAAAGCCATAAACAAGAGAGAGATAACCGACCTTAACCAAGGCCGAGACCTCCCCTACATCCTCGAAAATACCCCTGCCCTCGTTACAAATTCAGATGCCGGAACTGGCATTGGTTATACGAGCTTCCGTATTAGAGGTACTGACATGTCTCGTATTAATATCCTTATAAATGGAGTGCCAGTAAACGATCCCGAATCTCAACAAGTTTACTGGGTGGATATTCCTGACATCGCCGCTTCTGCCGATGGCATTGAAGTTCAACGTGGTGTTGGGACCTCTGTTTATGGTAATTCATCTTTTGGCGCCGGACTAAACCTCTTTACCAGTCGCCCAAACTCAACTCCATTCGCTAAAATTGAGACCTCTGCTGGTAGCTTCAACACTCTTCGTAATAGTGCTACATTCTCAACGGGGCTTAAATCCAATAAGCTCGCTTTCGAGGGTCGTCTCTCTCGTGTCGTCTCTGATGGCTATATTGACAGGGCATCCAGCAACCTTCGCTCATTCTTCGTAACCGGAGGTTATTATGGAGAAAAAACCATGGTTAAGATGAATATCTTCTCAGGTCACGAACGTACTTATCAAGCCTGGGAAGGTGTTCCGGGTGATAGCCTTGAATCAAATAGAACTTTTAATCCCGCAGGACTTTATTATGATGCCGACGGCAAAATCCAATACTATAAAGATCAAGTTGATGACTACCAACAAGACTACTACCAACTCTTCATTAGCCATCTACTATCTGACCAATGGACACTCAACCTTGCTGGTCACTATACCAGAGGATACGGATATTACGAAAGCTATAAACAGGATTCGAAATATAGCAAGTTTGGCTTAGCTCCTGTAATCATTGGTGATGACACACTAAAGAAAAGCGACTTTATTCAACGTAAATATCTTGATAACCATTTTGGTGGTGGTACATTCTCTCTGCTATATGATAATCATAACAACTTCACCTTCACGTATGGCGGTGCGTTTAACTACTACCACGGCGACCACTACGGCACTTTGATTTGGGCAAAAGTCGCCCCACTCAATTTCTCTAACAATGACCAATGGTATAATAATAACGGAGTTAAACAAGAGATCAACACCTTTGCTAAAGCAACCTATAAGCTATTCGATCAATTTACCCTATTTGGCGATGTTCAATACAGATATGTCGACTACAAGATCGAAGGCATTCATGACGATCTACGTGATATAACTCAAAACCACTATTTCAATTTTGTGAACCCAAAGGCTGGAATCAATTACGATATCTCAAAAAAACACTCTGTCTGGCTCTCAATGGGTATCGCTCAAAGAGAACCAGGTCGAAATGAGTATCGTGATGCTGATGAAAACTACTCACCTAAATCAGAGTATTTGACAGACTTAGAGATCGGTTATACGTATACTTCTAATCAATTAAAAGGTAGTATAAACGGTTTCTTCATGAATTATCGTGACCAGCTAGTCCAATCCGGTGAGATTAATAATGTTGGCTCAGCTATCTTCACCAATGTCGATAAGAGTTATCGTCTAGGCATTGAAGCGGATGGATCACTATTGCTAGGATCGAATATTAAAATTGCCGCCAATGCAGCTTTAAGCCAGAATAAAATCAAAGACTTTGTAGCTTACGTAGATGATTGGGACACTTGGGGTCAAAGAAAAGAGGATCTAGGCACCACTGATCTCGCTTTCTCTCCATCAGTGGTAACAGGTATTTCTGTTAGCTACAACCCTATAAAAGGGTTCGCATTGACACTAAACAATAAATATGTCGGGAAACAATACATTGATAACACTTCCAACGATAGTCGCTCACTTAAAGCATACAACACCACCAACCTCTCAGTCGCATACCATTTTAATCTTTCAAAAATCGGAGATATTCGTCTCTGGGGTCGTATTAACAACCTTTTTGATGCCAAATATGAGACCAATGGCTGGGTATATCGTTATTTTGAAGGAGATACAGAAAAAAAGATGGATGGATATTTCCCACAAGCCGGAATCAACTTCATGGTTGGATTAGAATTAAGCATATAACCAAAACTCGATTTAACACTTTCCACATTAAGGATGTCTGTATATCAGACATCCTTTTTTTTATTTCTTAACTACTTGCTCCCACATAGTACTTTCAAATTTTGATTTATTTGAATATTAAACCCTTCAAAATACACCTCTGTGCCAGCAGCCAGATACCAGCACCGTTACTTTAAATTCATGATTTTTCTGAATTTTGAATTCTTGAATACATATCTCGATGTTAGTCGCCAGCAGCCAAAAAAAAGAGGGTATCCATCTCTGGATCCCTCAAAACGTTTGTTGGTTCTTTATTAAGGATTTCAGCAAAAAGATCTGCTTATTGTTTGGTTCTACGGCGCAAATATACTCTACTTTCTGAATTTAGCTTCAGAAAGTTGATCAAATTGTTTTTTCCCTCTGATAAAATGCTCCCAAACGATGTTTCCAAGGTAAATATCAGGAACAAGGGTAATCTTTCTTCCTCTTCTTTTAGCAATAGTCCGTCCAAGTGTTCTATAGAAACTCGAATGAGCTCTGAAGACAGCCCAGAGGTCATGCCAACCTCCATCAATTAAAAATTTCAGAGCAGCAATACCATCAAGGAAGAGGCGCATAACAGAGACAGGGATTAAAAGTCCTATTGGCAGGTTTTTCCAAAGCATAATATTATTATTACGCATATTGAGGTAGGTCTTCTTCCATGACTTTTTTGGTAAGGTACCACCTCCGACATGGTAGACATGCGATTGATGGCTATACATAACCTTAAAACCCTCTAGTTTCAGACGCCAGCAAAAATCAATCTCCTCCATATGCGCAAAGAAATCAACGTCCAGTCCACCTAACCTATGCCATAGATCGGCTCTAACCATCATACAGGCACCCGTGGCCCAAAAGATCTCAATAGATTGATCATACTGACCATGGTCATGCTCAATATGTTGAAAAAGCCGTCCTCTACAAAACGGATAGGCAAAGATGTCTATGAATCCACCGGCAGCACCGGCATATTCAAACTTTTCCTTCTCGTAGAAACTCCTGAGTTTTGGCTGAACAGCTCCAATTGACTTATCACTCTCCATTATCTTAACCATCGGAGTAAGCCATCCTTCTGTTACCTCTATATCTGAATTAAGAAGAACATAATACTCGGCCTCAACCCTCTTTAAAACCTCATTATAACCGCCGGCAAACCCATAATTTTTATCGTTGACAATAACCTCAACTTGCGGAAAATACTCCTTCAAATAAGCAACTGAATCATCAGTTGATGCATTATCGGCAACAATGATTCGTGCCTCATCTTGGGTATGAGTAATCACACCCGGAAGAAAATCCCGAAGAAAGTCTTTGCCATTCCAGTTCAGAATGACCACGGCTGTTTGCATTATCGTTTTATTCAAGGTGAAGGACTTGCAGCTGGATTAAGTTTAGAATGGATCATTATAGTATTTTCCCGATGTTCCATTAAAACGATTAGTACCATCGTTGGAATCCAGATTCTCAAGTTGAATTCTATATAGTTTTGACTGCCAGTTTGAATTATAGTGTTCACCAACAGCATCTGAATGCAGTAATTCATACTCAGCTGTTGAAAGATGTGGCGAATAAAAGACAAACTTACGGTTACGCTGATTCTTTAAAACATAGTATTGCCAGATCTGATAAGGTACCAGACCACGTCCTTGTGAATAGATATCGCCTGAATTGTAGCCGCTACTCATCTGAGAATCGGAGGCATCAAAGGGACGGTCAACAATCGCATCAGGAGCACCATATTGCAAATAGACCCTACCCATATCGGTATCGAAGCCCGGACGGTTAGGCTTACCAAAAAGACGATTTACCTTTTTAACCTGCGAAAAATATATAAACCAAGCACCGGCAGGATCACTCTCTGATCGGCTATACCAGAATCCACTAAAGAAACCCTGGAGATTCTCTAAAGAAGCCGTTTTAAATCCATTGTCAATATAATACTTCTCGGTAGTAGTAGCTATCGGTCTGAGTGAACTAACAAAATATCGAAGGGTATCAATATTCTGAAATGACTTGGCAAAATCAAGGGTTGTAGTATTAACCAAACTTAATGCCTGGATAGAATCACCAGCAGGATTATTTCGTTGAATCATCGTACTGGTGTAGGCAATGAGTTTACCCTCTTTGTCTTTGGTCTCAATGGCCAGAAGATAATTCCCGGAAGGAAGTGACTTAATATCGATCTCGTTTAAAAGTACATTGACCGGTGCGGTAGTAACTGTTCTATAATAAGTATACTTTCCTAGTTTAGTTCCAGACTCATAAGGTTGAAGATACCATGAGAGCAAGTAACGACTATTAGCACCTAGGATTGTATCGCTGTTATAAACCTCAGCATAGAACTTGATACGGTCGCGAGATGGGCCAAAGTAACCAGAGCTTTTAGGAACCAGGTTGTATCCACTTCTAGTATTAGGACCATCGGTTTCAGCTTTGGTATAACTTTCTAACAATTGAATACCTGACAAAGCCACCTGACCTTTATCATAGTTAATCTCAATCGGTTGATTGCTTTTAAACACCTTACCGGGTTTAGCAACATCATTGATTGCGATCTCAAAGTCATAATTACCCGGCTTCAGGAGTATACGCTGATAATCTATAAAAGCTGAACGATTTACAGTATCCGAGAAGATGGGACTATTAAGTTCATATTTGTTAATAGCTCTAATAATCGAATCTTGACGAAATATCATTGTGATCTGAACAGCGGCCTGATATTGACCTTCACTATTCTTCTTAATTTTAAGGGAGGCACCATCGAGGGTTAGGTAGGTTTCGAGGTAAGATCCATCGGATGGAGAGTAAAAAGGAGCAAACATTAGATTAGCTCTGAGATTTTGACCGATTGAATCTTGCGGGACAAAAGGAAGTAGTGCAATCAGCAGGACAGCCTTTTGGAATAGGTTTTTTAGTGCAGGCATGGTTCTTTCTCCTTGATTTAACGTGTAAAGATAGGGAAATTTAGACAGAGAAATAAGAAAGAGGTTTAAAGAGGTAAAAAAGGAGAAAAATTAAGGTGGGTAGTGAAAAGGGCTTGGTAGGAATAGTTTTTTTCGTACCTTTGTCGACGGAGAGATGGCAGAGTGGTCGATTGCGGCGGTCTTGAAAACCGTTGACCTGAAAGGGTCCGGGGGTTCGAATCCCTCTCTCTCCGCCAGAAGAAGTAAGCTAGCTGAAAGGCTGGCTTTTTTGTTTTAGGGAATTACCTTACTACAGAAGACAAAACAACCGACCAAGCCTCTCCATCAGAGAGAACTGGGTGTGTCACCATAAAAACGCACCTTTACCGCTTTAAGAAACCTTCAAATGATCTTTATTGCTGATTAGTAATCACTACTAACTTCAGATACGGTCTATTTTGCGAATCAAAAATCTTGTTTTTAGAATGACTATACTATAACCCCATCCTAAATGAGGCTCCTTATCTCATTCATGTGCAAATTCAAATGCAAAGGATACCCTTCAATCATAGCCAACAAGGAAACCTGGTTACCCTCAAAATCTATCCAGTGGTTATTCAGCATCGATTTATCCATTGACTTTATCAAATGGATTATATGCAAGTTATACGCCTTCCATAACAAAACGAGGTTTTGCCAATCAGCATGTTGATAATCCTGAATGGCAATCCATCGATCATTATCTTGCGTATAGTCAGGAAAAATAAGATGTGAATTATACTGCAATCGGGTCATCCTTTGATGATTATTCGAGGCCGAATCAATCAGATGTCCCAACAGCTGCTTGATGGTTCTATTTTGATGGTTATATCGATTAGTAATAACCTCTTCAGGTAATGAAAACAGTGTTTGCTCCCACTCATCCAGAGTCTTTCTTATCTCATTTGTATAACAACTTAAATCAGCATCCATAATTTGATCTATTTTGAGGGTATTTTGACCGATTTAGTGAAATAAGCAATCAATAAAACCTAACTCATTTCAACATAACGAGATTTACACCATCATAAACTCCAACCCCATTGTATGAAGACAGAAAGACCAGCATTCCTTTTGAAGAAAATTCAACATTCAATATAGGTATTTCCATTCCAACAGAACCCGAGGCATAAGAAAATATCAGTTCTAGGCAAACAACTAACTCTTGATCCCTGATACAACCATTCTCAGGAATACTCGACTTGAAAAAGCCTAAGTTTGTATAATAGTAAATTTTATTATCGATTCTATTATAGGCACCTGGCCCAATATATATTCTTATATCATGACAGAGTTTCATCAGTTCACCATTTACTTCAACATCTTCACACTTTTTAGAGTTCTCAGGAGCGTCACCATTATAAATATGATTAACCTGAGTTCCTCGAATCATAAAAATATCTCCCCAATTCATCAGATGCTCAATTCCAGAAGTTAAATAAACATTCCCATCGGAATCCTCAAAGAGTGAGGTTGGATTAAAGAGATTAAAATTCAATTATGATGTATTGCTCAGACCTGGTCAACAACCCCACTTAGCTCTCTTGAAAAACATCAGGAATAAGAAGGGGCTGTTGACCTTATATAGGGGTAAGACTTTATACTTCTACAAGAAAACAACTAAGACATAATATTCATTTCTTCTGGAAAAGATAGGAATTTACTATAGAATTATCTGAACAGCCTCCAACAAATGAAACCAATGAATAACCCTGCTTTCTTATTTCTTCAAGCTTCTTTTGAATCAAAACAACATTCTCCTCCAAGTAATCACGATGGTATTTCAACATAGAAAAGGTTTCAGATTTACCGTCTTCATGTACAACAATGATTGTTGACCCCCAACCCGTGGTTTCAATTGTCCTTACCATCAAGAAACCAGATTCCGTTGAACTTGTGTCAGATACACTACGACCTGAAGTGAAAGAAGAGAGCATAATGCCCACCATTAAAACTGCCGCTAATACAGCAATGATCGAAAATTGTTTTTTCATTGTTTTAGATTTAAAAATTAGCTCAATATGAGTTTTTTCATTAGCACTACTTTGACATGATAAAGTAAATCAAACAGATAAACCTCACACATCACTATTCTGATTTATATACCCTCAATACCGAAAAACATAGACCTATCTTTAACAGTAACGCTTATTACAACAAATTAACTAAACTATATCAATATGTTAAACATGGTTGAAGATTATATCCGACTTAAATCAGAATATCGGCTAATATAAGTGTTTTTCACATCCTAATGAATCAGAACAAATAATTTAGTTAGCATACTGACCCAATTATTCTTATTTCAAACTCTTTTTAAACCAAACCAGAGTCAATAAATCATCCATCTGATCAATGTCACGTACTTCAAGAATAAGGGGAATTAAGCGCCCAATGGGTTTGGCTTTACAAAACTCTCCTTTAATAACCTCTGATACACTTAACCCGGATATCGCCTCAATGTTCTTCTCGGTGAAATAGAATGTTGTCTTAAAAAAACCATCCCAAACAGATAACCATAAAATGGTCTTCCTCTTAGACTGTACCTTAGCCAACCATGCCTTACCATCGTTATAGTATCGCCATTCAACGCTTAAGTATAATGGATCAATGCTAATAGTCTCAATAAACAAGGAATAAAGTTCATAGGCATCCCCTAGCACATTCATTAGAATCTCGTCTGTAGGATAGATCGTTGCATCTCGTAATTGCATCGTTGCTGACATTTCCTTTGGTCTGATTATAGGTAAAGTTACTTCAAATTTACCTCGAAATTAATAACCTCTTCTACTTTAAACCAATCCAATTAGCATAAGAACCATTATCTTTAAACCAAAAAAAGATCAAACCCAGATATATCATGAAACAGCTTTACCTCTTAATAATCCTAATCTTTCTAACTATTACCGCATATTCACAAGTAACCCACAACTCTGATCTATTTAAAACCATCAAAGAAAAGGATAGCCTACTCTTTGAGATCGGTTTTAACACCTGTGATATTTCACAATTTGAAAGCTTATTAAGCGAGAAATTTGAGTTCTTTCATGATCAGGGTGGAATAACTGCGACAAAGTCTGATTTTATTGTGAGTATAAGAGATGGATTATGCAAAATGGACTACAAGGCAAAAAGAGTACTTAATAAGAACTCCATGGAAGTTTATCCCTTATACAACAACGGAGAATTATATGGTGCCATCCAAACTGCAGATCATACCTTTTATGCAATCGAAAACAATAAACCAGAATACATCACAAGCTTCGCTAAATTTACCCATGTATGGGTTTTAGAAAACAATGAATGGAGGTTAATAAAGGGACTCAGCTATGATCACAGAACCCCATAATAACCTCCAGATTCAATGAGAATATTGGATTATATCCAAAGAAAAGAAAGAAAGAAAGATAGATAGGTGGTCAACACATAAGAGTTTTAAGTACAACTAATAGTGAAAACAATAAAACAACAGTTCAATTACTATAAGTCTGTAAAACTGTAAGTTAACGAAACACCAGTACCAAAAACGAGTCTATTATCATCAGCGATTCTAACATCAGTAATTTTTAACCACGGCGAGGCAGCTTTATCCTTTGCTTTACTATATTGAACCGCAGATAATCCACCAGCAATTTGAAGACGTTTACTTAAACTATATCTAATGTTCAGACGAAGTGAAGTCGAAATAGTAGGCTGATTATTTAATGAAGATGTAAATACCGCCTCAGGACTAAAAGACCAATACTGATTGATCTTAATTAAAGATCCTAATCCAGTACCTATCCCAAATTTATCGGTAAAATCACCGGCAAAACTACCTTGTATTATTGAGTAGAGCTTTGTTGTACCTATCTTGAAGCCAACGTTAAATGGGTATAATTCGTTGGAAGAGATCTCAATGGCTCTATACCCTCCCCGCTTGACATAAGAGAGAAAGCCCAAGGCGACTCCATCAGAGATACTATCTGCTATGTTGACAAAACCCAATTGAAAGCCATTCAATGTTTGCTTAGACAGATTTAAAAAACCTATTTGCGTGCCCTTGACATTCGAATTACCCACATTAAGAAACCCAAGTTGTGCACCATTCAATGACATTTTTGTATTATTTAAGAACCCAAGCTGCAAAGCCTTACCACTCTCGCCAATCAGATTTACAAATCCTATCTCAGCACCATTTAAGTATCCTCCAGTGCTATTAATAAAGCCTAATTGCGCACCCTTAACACTCTTCTTTCCAATATTTAGGAAAGAAACCTGAGCACCATTTACATCACCTTTAACAACTCCCATAAAACCAAGTTGTAGCCCTCTAAAACTTAGTCTGTTAAAATTTGTGAATCCTAGTTGTAACCCCTGGTAATCGCCTCTTGCCAGGTTTATCATACCCACAAGAGGAACTCCGCTGTTAGAAGGGACATCGTTATAAACCAGTGTATACAATGTTTTTCTCGAAAGTCGTATTGAATCCGACTGTGCAAATAAACCATTATTCAATACAAGTAAGCAAGCCATGATTAGGCATAGTAAACCATTCTTTACTAATTTCATTTTTAGTTTATTATGTTTTAAGTTTTGACAGGAATATTTTATTCTCCGATGAGTTACCGAAGTGTGAAAATCAATGAAGTACAAAAAAACCATGAATCCAGGTCACGATCATTAACAACAGTCTCTTTATTGAGTAGAAGCACATTATATCCTGTAGCCATCCTAAATTTAATCCTTCTTGAAAGATTAAGACTGGCATTGATTTCAGGATAAATTGTCACCCCATTATCCTCAGCTGTAATGGAATTTTTGCGAAAAGGACTAATTTCACCGGTACTATCAGCCTGTAGCCCGATATAACCGACCTTTAATTGAGCTCCAAAATGGAAAAGCTTATAGTCATTTTGTGTCGCCCCTATAAGAAATCCGAAATCCTTAGTAATAATATTATTCTGGTAACCATTATATTTCATTGCGAAATTCCCGGAAGTAAACTGAGCGAACAGACCAACAACAAGGTGCTTGTTAATTACAGCCTCTACTTCTAATCCAGGCTTAACATTCGAGTTAACTTTATGATAAGTCAGTGTTGCCAGCAATCTCCATTCAACATCAACCCGTGAATGACCAAAGACAGCTTGTATGCTATCTTCTTGCATTTTTGACTGAGCTTCCGTACCAATTATAAAAAAAGGCGGGACGAGAATTAAAATAAGGATCAGATACTTCATTATTTGAATCATGGATGAACGAATCTTGACACACTAAATATGCCTTAGAAGACTATTTTATACATTTAACCTATTATTGTTAAAAGCACAACATAGTATTTTAAGGAATGCCAAAACTAGGAATGAATTCTTGAAGCAAAATTGACCAAAGTCAAATACAAAACCGAGCTTTAAAAATGCTAACTCTATTTCAATGGTCACTCAGGGCAGATGAACTACAAATTGAGTCATGGACAGTCATACCAAAGTGGGTATTTGCAGTCTTTAAACTAGAAACATTCTGGCACAATCATTAGGATAAAATAGTAATGAGATAGCTGACAGAAACACTAAATTAAAATCGATGATAATCCACGGCGGGAGTGTAGGGGTTATGTCTTTTGCTGCAAAGTCAGATAACGAAACGAAACACATGCTGAGTGATTCAACCAGTAAAATCAATTCATCTTCCAAAGTATTCCACACATAGCACGTTGCCTTCCCATAGCAAAAAAAGCAGCAAGAGTTAAATTTACACTTGCTGCTTAAACCTATATAAAAGTGAATGAAAAAAACTACTGTATTTCTACCCGTATACAACTCAACCGTATCGAACGGTCTGATATAGCGAATATTGCAATTAAATCCGAGCGATAGATTAATATCTTATACTATAACTACCCGATTCTATCCCAACCGATTCCATTCTTGCTCCTGGTTTAACGAGCGTTCCGTTAAAAGAGACATCAAGAGAGTATGCGGAAAGATCACTATTGAACTTTTTCTCCTGTAAGTTACTTATTTTTAAAGAGAGATCTTTAACACTATATTGATGGGTAACTCCATCATTAACCATGATAAGCTCTCCACTATGCGCTATAAAGGCCTCATTATCAAACTTCTGATTTAGGCTTACAGAGAAGGTAATTTCTACATCATTTGAAACATCTACGCCTTGCATCCAGATTAAACTCTCCTCTTCAGGCTCACCCTCCTCTACATTAGCAGGTTTAAACATTGTAAAAGGGATAATACCTATCTTAAGATTAGCTTCATCAAGTTTATAGGCTACTCCATCAAAATCAAATGACAAAGAAGCTGATTTTGGTTTTAACATATCAGCAACTTTATTCGCAGCCTCAGTGAATTCGTCCATGTCTTTTGATGTAGGAGCTTCAATAGTCTGATCATCTGGCCTATTACTGCCACCACCACAAGCTGATATGAGCAGAATGGTAACAAAAAATAGCATTATGAGCTTTACAGTTTTCATATTTTCGGATTTTTTAATGATCTTTTATTCAACAAAAAATATTATTAACACAGGTTATGGAATATAGTACATAAACTCTATTCTATCATATCTACTAAAGGAGTCGTAAAGATTATTGCTATTGTATAGATTCTCATCCGGTACGATCAAGTAGGTTCCGTTAGGAAAGACAATATGATTTGTTGAGTTATCATAATAGGCATCATACGCATCCTTATACGATTCTGCAAGCTCATCATTTAACATCATTACGGCAAACATCTGTTTTGTAAAACCCGGAATTTCATTATAATCGCCTAAATCGACCTGCAAAAGCCATCCTTTAAACTTATGATCTTCAGGTATACTAGTGGGCCAGGAAACAGTAACTGGCGCAATCGTTAGGAAACCACTACTCCGTGCAATTGCTTCAAAGTTAGTTTTACCTAAATCAACCGTAGCATGTACTGCCATTTCAGCTTCAATTTGTGGCAAGTGAATGGTCAAACCATGAATTAAAGTTGTATTAGCATACTCTGATTTACGATCCTCAAGTAAATAGGTGTATTGAGGATCAAGCCAAACGGGTTCAGAAGTAGCCAATTCTCCAATCTTCACAAAAAGATACTTCCCATCATTATTAACATAACGAGCCTCATATTCTTTACTACCATCCTCATTAGCAGTAACCGAAACAAGAGTAAAACCATCGATTTTAAGTGCTTTTACTTTTGACTTAAATGTATCAAATGTTAGCAAAACATCAACATTTCCCTCTTCATTCTCATAGTATTCATAAACATCTTCTTCATCTTTGTTATCCTTACTACAAGCAACTGTAAATGCAAATAAACTAATAGACAGTATAAAAAACCATCTTAATTTCAAAAAATTCATTGTGATAAGATTATAAGTGATTAATAAAAGTTGATTTTGATTACATCTTCACAAACTCAACACGTCTATTTTGAGCTTTCCCTTCTGGCGTTAAATTATCTGCAATTGGTTTCGATTCACCCCAACCCTTTGAGGTAAGCCTTTCTGGTGTGATTCCAAGTTTAATTAGCTCATCACGAACCGATTTGGCTCGCATCTCAGAGAGCCTTTGATTAGATGCTTCTTCACCATCACTATCCGTATGACCTTCAACGCAAAACTTTAAATCAGGATGACTTTTCATCATTTCAAGTACATAATTCAATGTCCCTGCACTCTCACTTTTTATAGTTGCCTTATTAACATCAAACTTGATACCTGTAGTAACAAACTTACCATCAGTGAGAACTTTATCATATAAAGGAACAGCCCCTTTAGCAATCCTTATATTCTTAATAAATTGCTTATCCGCTTGCCTCGCATGATTTACTGAGAGAGTTATCCCTGTATAATTATCCTTTATATTCGGAATATTCAACAAACGAGTATCATCCAGATAGACCTTTAAAGCACGTTTATTAAACGAGATAGCAAAATGACGCCAATGCGAACTCTTTTTATCACAATTAGAAAACGGAACATTATCTAAACTCTTTGCTGTTCCGCTATAACCATACTTAGCACTATTCACATAAAAGGTTACAAAGCCATCTTTAATCTTCTTCTGTTTCTTATTATTTGCATCATAAAAGAAAAGATAATAATTGCTGTACTTGCCTTTCTCGAAATAGGCATCAAACTCAACAGTAAACTCTTCCGGAAGATAATCAACGGAAGGAACCTTTAGTAATGGAGATATCCCGTTTGGGAAATTCCCAGTCTCAAGAAAGTAAATCACATTCGATCCATCAAAGTTTGCATTCTCAACAGTACCTTCGACCAGTTCCCACTTGCTCGGAAACTCCCCATTCTGCTCATCCTGTTGACTATCTTCAAATATTATCTCAGCACCAGGTACAAAGTCATACTTCGACCACGATAAAACAGACTCTTCTTCTTGTGGATGGGGTGTAACCTCATTTTGATCTGGGGCAACCGCCTCTTCTACTAAATCTGGATTATCAGAACCTTCAGAATCACCGTTATCGGCATTAGGAATTACTTTTTTATCAGAAGACCTTCTATTAGATTTCTTCTTATCCCCATCTATCGCAGCGTCTGCCTCATCTTCTACTGCATCAAAAACCTTATCAATACCTTTATCCACCCTTCTCTCGCTCCGCTTTTGGGTCTCTTTTTCAGCTTTTTTTGTAGCTCTCTTAGCCAAATTATCAAAAAACTGCCCATTCATATCAATTGATAAGACGAGACATAAAATCAAGAGAACCTGATATTTTAAAGCGTTCATAATATTTAATTTAAGCATTAGTTAATCAGATACAGTTACCTATTCTGTTCTTCTATAACCAGACTAGTGAATAGTTAAATCATATAATCTGATCTCCTTTGCAATATTTATTTCCTTAAGCAACTTAATAAACACTTACGTTTGATAAATTTTGACCACATATTCTTCTTGAATATTTTTAATTCACACTTTCCGAGGTCAATAAGTAATACTTCGTACTAATCAACCCTAACTCAAGAAATTTGATAAAAATTATCTGCCTCCTTTTTAAAAGTTGCTTATAAATAATAATTCACTCAAGAACAATTCTAGTGTAATACTTAGTTTTTAATTAACAAAGAAAACGAGTGATGAATAAAACAATATGTAAAAACACGACAAAATGCCCTCGCTCTCTAAACAAGGCCATCAAGAAATCAACCAAATCAAGATTTTAACTTTAAAAAAAACACAATCTCAACAATCAAAATCAGGTTAATTATCTTCACAGAACAACGAATGCAAAGCTCCTCTGATAAGCTTAAAAGCAAATACTAATTGTAAACCAACGGCACCTGTCTGACCAAATCATAAGAGCTAATTCTAACCATTTTACCCCAACAAAGCAGCTGCAAAGGAATTTTTCATCGGAAGATATTTCTTAGGCGATATCCCGGAAAACTGAATAAAATCTTTTGAAAAATGCGCAAAGTCATAGTAAAAACCATTGAGCTGCAGATCACTCCATGATATTTCCGGGTTCTTATAGAGTAACTCCATAATGTACTTATGACGTAATACCTGACAAAAGAGTTTTGGTGAAATACCAATGACATCTCTGAAATAACGTTGCATCGTTCGAATTGAGATGGCCTTATCTAATACCTCAGAAAAGTTCACTAGGCCATTTACCTGCTCTAAGCGATCAACTAAACTATCAAAATAAGGTTGGGTCTTTACCACACTATTCCTATACTCAAGCATTAAGGCCTCTATCTCACTAACACCTCGCTCTACTCCTTCATAATTCAAAATCTTAATTACACTCTCAACACGCTTCTCACCCCATAGATGACTGCTCTCTACTCCACTATTCATAAAACTCAAAGGTGAAACACCCAAAAGATTGTATAACCCATATGGTTTAAAATTAACACCTAGCAACTTCATCCCTCGCGATGGATAAAGAAGGATATGCCGACTGCACTGTCCTATAAAAAGTGAATGATTTGTAAAGTGCTTATGCCGATAAAAATTTGCCGTCTTTCCAAAATGAAAAAGTAAAACAGGAAACCCGGTTGGTGGAACCTTGAATTCTGTTTCTTCATCAGGAAGAAAACTAAAGTCTAGTACAAAATATTGCTTGACATACCTAAGAAGATCAGGGTTCTGAACAGGAATTATTGAGTTTTGATTCATTTAAAACTAAGTATCTTGATAATTGATCAATCTTTAAACAAATTCTTCTTAAGAAAACAGGGCTAAAAAAGCACATGCTCCGCTGAAAGAAAACTATCACTTTAGTAAATATAGTAAAATAATCAAATCTGACCCTTATGAAAGTGATATATTCAATCTACAACATCAACATACCATTTAAACTCCAATGCTTTTCCTTAGAGGGTTGACATTTCAATTTGCTGGCGACTAGCAGCCATCCGCCCTCTTAGATACTAATCACAACCTCTTCGGCACTTAAACGCGACTTAGGCCTTAGCATCGGCTGGTTAAAGTCATCCTCTTTTCTATAACCTAATGCTACAGCAAATAGAGGTCTAAACCCTTCTACTGGAACAATCTTAGAATACTCATCGTGGATTATCCCCTCCATCGGAGTGGAATCAAGTCCCATGGATATTGCAGCACTTAAGAAAAATCCCAACGACAAATATACCTGACTCTGTAACCATGTCTTGATAGCTGACTCAGGAAGAGTCTTTACATAGTTTTCATAATAGGCTACAGCCATCTCTGGTAGGTTCTTCTTTACCTGCTCTTCAAAGACCTTAAGATCATCTGCTACATAAAAAACAACCAGCAGGCCAGAATCCCTAACCTTCTCTTCATTAAAAAGTGATACCGATGCTAACTCTGACTTCTTTGCCTCATCCTCCACAAAGACAAACCTCCAGGGTTGACTGTTAATAGATGAAGGACTAAGTCTAATAATCTTCTTCAGATCTTCAATCTGATCTTTAGATATCTTCTTACTTGAATCATAATTCTTTGTCGAATAACGACTGTTTGCGAACTCCAGGAAATTCATATAGTTTCTTTTTTGGATTTCTCATTAATACAGTGAATTTACGTTTTAGTTCTAAAAGGCATAGTGTATACCCATAAATTCACTTTCGCTTTTCAGATGTTCCAAACAACTGGATTTCGATAAAGTTTAATCTTTGTTTCATTAGTAATACATCAATATCAAAATGGCAGCACCATCCAGTATAACTCTTCTACTAATCAATCCTCATTATTCTTTAGATTCACGAAAACAAATAATAACCTATAATTTTGCGTTACAAAACAACTATTAAGAAGCTTCATCATGCTCAAAGGAAAACTTATGAAAATCAGCCATTACAGTTCTATTCTTAATAAACAGATTTCTCTCCTCATTTACATCCCGTATACTAAAGAAAAGATAGCCCTCCCCGTCTTGTACTTTCTGCATGGTAGAAATGGTGATGAGAAAATCTTAACCGAGGTTAATATGGATACAATTGCCAGCCAAATGATATCTGAAGGGAGAATCAATCCGATGATCATCGTCTGCCCGGGCATCGGCAATAGTAGAGGTATGAATTCATGTCAAACAACAAATGAAGTATTAAACTCCGTAAACAGATTATTTCACACAGGCCGTTACGAAGATTATTTAATTGATGAGCTAATACCGTATATCGACAATACATACAACACCATCAAAGAGAAAGAATGCAGGTTCATAGGAGGTGTATCAGCAGGCGGTTTCGCAGCTCTTCACAATGCATTCAAGCATCCTGACCTATTTTCTAAAGTAGGCGGTCATATGCCTGCCCTTGACCTGTTTTACAACGAAGAGGATGAACCTCATTTTATAAATAATGAGACATGGGAAAAGTGTGATCCTATCAGACTTGCCGGTAATTTAAGAAACAACACCGACTTAAAAGTCTATCTCGATGCAGGCGATCAGGATGAGGGTGGTTTCTATGAGGGTTGTGCGTTACTTCACAAAACACTTGATAGCAAAGGTATAAAAACAGAAAACCATATCTTCCAGGGTCACCATGATGCCGAATATATAAAATCAAATATCGAAAGATACCTTTTGTTTTACGGCAAGTAAAACTAATCAGTGGGTTAATCACTCTATCTAATAGGCTAAACAGGAAAATCGTTTGAGTCAGTACAGGGGGTGCAAATTCAATAATAATTCAACAAACAAGCATTTACCCTGTTTCTAACGTTGTAAATTAAAACACGACGCTATGTTTTCAGTTAAACAGATAGAACAAGCACATGATAAAGTGAAGTCGGGTGCCGATTTCCCCAATTATATTCAAGAGATCAAACAACTTGGAGTGATCAGTTTTGAGACTTGGGTATTTGATAGCCACACAGACTATTTCGGAAATGAAGGTTACAAAACATCCTCCGAATCAAAGTACGCTTCTCTGTCTATTTCCAATAGCTCTAACAAAGAGCTCTTTATAAACCACCTCAAAAGCCACCAACGCGGAGAAACCGACTACTACACTTTCTGTAAACATTGTGCAGAAACCGGGATTGAGAGATGGGTTGTCTCTCTTGAAGAGATGAGCTGTAGCTATTATGACATTAAAGGAGAATTAGTATTAGTAGAGATTATCCCTGATTAGCTACTTCATTAACAGGGAGAAGACCATTTAAACCAATAACCAATTGAATAGAGTTTTGTAATCTATTAATGGATGAGTATTTTTTAATCCATAATAAAATGTTATTAATCGAAATTTAGCATTATTATATACATTTGTGATAGATGACTAATCACATGGAGGATCAAATAAGACTTGCGGCTTTCAATTGGCTTAAACTTCAAATAGAAATTTATAATAATGTTCTTCCAAGAAAGATACTTGAAGCTGGCTTTGAACTTAAAGGGGAGCGGATCACTCTTGTCGGCCCCTCTGGTATCTGGAAACCGAGACAGTTTAATAGCATTCCAATTTCAATAACAACAGTTCTTAATGGTCCTTATTCTGATATAATATCAGATGGATTTCTCTCCTATAAATTTCGTGGAGTTGACCCCTATCACCGTGATAACATTGGGCTTCGACTAGCAATGACAACCAAAACACCCTTAATCTACTTTGTAAATCTAGCCAAGGGTAAATATATGGCAAATTTCCCTGCATACATAATAAACGAAGACCGAGCTTCTCTTGAATTCACGGTTGCATTAGATGAGGAAAAGTATATTGGCATTCCATCAGAATCGGAATTGGCTAATGAGGAATCATCCTATTATAGAAGAAAGTACGTCACTTCATTAGTCGACCGAAGAGCCCATCAACAATCTTTTCGGGTTAGGGTTTTAGAGGCTTATAATTCACGATGCTGTCTATGCAAATTAAACCATCCAGAACTGCTGGATGCATCGCACATCATTCCTGATAATGAACCTGATGGAGAACCAATTGTAATAAATGGGCTTACACTTTGTAAAATTCACCATAGTGCTTTTGATGTTAACATACTTGGTATATCACCTGATTATGTTATACGTGTTCGAGAAGACATTCTTAATGAAATAGATGGACCAATGTTAAAACATGGCATTCAAGACTTAAATAATCAACAAATCATTCTTCCATCCCGAAAGCAGGATTACCCAGACAAAAATCGACTTGATTGGCGGTATACTAAATTTTTAAAAACTTAACCAATACTTCGAAATATTATTTAAACTAGATACCTTAGACAACAAAGAAGCTGATAAGCGAAAAACTATATAAACCCAAATATCACTAAAATTAAAATACGCTTAACCCTGTAATCCAAATAGAGAAATCACTCAAACAAGAAAGGTTTCGTCTCTGCTATCTGCCCTCGCTCCTCCTCAAAGAAAAACTTCTCCTCACCAAAGGCTGGCTTCAACTGATCAAACCAGGTAGCCCTCGGATTATACTCAGCAAAGAACGGTACATCAACCCATTTAGGATTTCGTCCCTGAAGAAAACGCAAAACAAAGACCTTCTCACCCCTCACCTCAGAAACCCCTAATAATTGAATTTTCCCAGCATGGTCACTCATACTGGGGCCTCGCACAGTACGACACAAACCACTAACCTGCCTGTATGCCCTCCTGAAGATATTCCAACACTTTTCTAACGGCACCTCAAAATACTCTTTCGAACCCGTATCGCGCGCAATAAACATATAATAGGGTATACATCCTAAATCAACCTGCTTACGCCACATCTGAGCCCAGATCTCCGGCTTGTCGTTAATATGTCTCAACAAGGGAGATTGAGTACGAATCTGTGCGCCCGTCTGCTTAATCCTCTTAATAGCCTTTTGAACCGCCTCAGTCGACAATTCTGTTGGATGATTGAAGTGTGCCTGAAAAGAGAGGTTCTTTCCTGAAGATATAATCTTCTCAAAGAGTGCTATAATACGGTCACTATCCTCATCTGTCAAAAACCTATATGGCCAATAGGCAAGCGATTTACTTCCAATACGAATACTATGAATATGATCAAACTCCGGTTCTAGAAGGGGTAGAATATAACTCTCTAAGATTGCCGCACTCATCACCATTGGATCTCCACCCGTAAAAAGGATATCTGTCACCCCCTTTCTTTGCTTAAGATATTTCATTAACAGATCGGCCTCCTTCATTGCAAACCTTAAGCCGCTCATACCTGAAAACTGAGGCCACCGAAAACAGAAGGTACAGTAAGCATGACAAGTCTGCCCCTGACTCGGAAAGAAAAGAACCGTCTCAGGATATTTATGCTGAACACCCCTTAATTTAACCTCCCCTAACATAGGCACATTGTGCTCCTGACCTGCCGGATTGGGATTCAATGAGAGACGAATCTTATCAACTGCATGATCCAAAGTCAATTTATCAACACTACGATCAAGCAACCCAGCCACCGTATGGAAATGCTTCTTTGAAAGCATCTCTTTTCTAGGAAAATTTAATGTAAATATCGGATCAGTTTCTACATTATCCCAATCTATAAGCTCATCTATCACATAACTATTCGTCTTGAATGGCAATACACGACCAACCACATTAATTTCTCTTTTAATCTCTTCACTTACCAACTCCATCTGAGGAATGGTTCTAAAGTTTTGCAGGTTATAGAATTGGATTTTACCCATACGCATTAAGTTTTAGTTTTAACAAGTTATTAGTATCAATTTAGTAGCAATTTTTATGCTTTCATCCCTCTCATCCATAATTATCGGAAAGGCTAACTAGGGGGCTCAAATCATTGGTTTTTAACAAATATTGAGGAAAAAATGACAGGTTCTTTTGTTTAGCATATTCTAAAGATAATAAATATCAATGAATTATCCAAACGCAGCAAAGTAAAACTAGAGCAATTACCTAATTACATGACCGTCTCCAATTCTCTGATATTCAGCACCCCTAAAGCATCCCTCTTATATCCCTCTTATATCTCTCTTATGACTCTCTTATGTTCTCTTATGTTCCCTTATGTCTCTCATATAACTTTTACTCGTCCCGTTCATCTCCCGTTCCCTTGATCTACCTATCTTCTCCTGTTCTTCTCCTGTTCCTCTCCTGTTCCTCTCCTGTTCCTCTCCTGTTCCTCTCCTGTTCTCCTCTTATGCCTCTCCCTATCCTCTCCCTATCCTCTCCCTATCCTCTCCCT
>MTLC01000053.1_pt1 | contig 44268 bp, 40 predicted proteins | sample 1982451 | NCBI WGS metagenome assembly MTLC01 (sample SAMN05710165, study PRJNA340218) | biofilm metagenome | isolation source: sample SPH anode biofilm adapted to +100 mV | place: USA | collected 2012-02-03 | reverse complement strand
AGAAATAAACTATGTTTTCTATTGTTTTGAGAAAAGTCAAGATGACCTCATTTTTTTCAATGTAAATTGACTTTCTATTAGACTAATTAAAGGATGAATTTTATTACGGTCTGTTTTTCGCCGGCTCTTTATTCGTATTATAACGATGAAAACAGCGTTGTAGTCATTGTGGACGTGTTTAGAGCCACCACCAGTATGTGTGTCGCTTTCAGTAACGGTGTAAAATCCATACGCACGGTAGCGGATATTGAGGAAGCGCGAACTATGAAAGAACGCGGCTACTTAGTGGCTGCCGAGCGCAATGTGCGTAAAGTGGATTTTGCCGATTTTGGAAATTCACCTTTTGATTTTACTAGTGAAAAAGTGTCAGGGAAGGAGCTTGTTTTTACCACTACCAATGGAACTAAGGCGGTGGAAAAAGCCAAAAATGCCGATGAAATTATTATTGGCGCGTTTTCAAATATTGATGCTGTAAAAGAGTTCTGTATTTCGGTACGAAAAAATGTTTTCATTCTTTGCTCGGGCTGGAATAACCGGTTTTGCGTGGAAGATACGCTTTTTGCCGGGGCGCTGGCGCAAAAACTGATTGACACAGAGCTTTTTAAGTCGAAATCTGATGCGGTAAACGTGTCGGTGGATTTGTGGCATATTGCAAAAGAAAATTTGTTATCGTATATTTGCAAAACGGAACATTATGAGCGATTGGTGCAAAACGGATTGGAAAATTCGGCGGAATACTGTCTGACGGAAAATATCACACCGCTGGTGCCAAAATACAATAAGTGTAATCAGTTTTTTGAATTGTGAAACTCAAACTCATCATAATATTATTTTTTATATGCGTTGTGGCTTCTTGCAAAGCGCCGGAAGTGGTTTCGCCGCAACAAGCTTTTACGATTCCCGCTCATTTTGCCAAAGGCGCGGACATTAGTTGGCTGCCGCAAATGGAAGCTACCGGTTATAAATTTTACAATTCCGAGGGCAAAGAGCAGGACTGTATTGAAATTTTGAAGGGACTCGGAATAAATTCCATTCGTTTGCGCACGTGGGTAAATCCGTCTGACGATAAAAAAAACGGACATTGCAGCAAAGAGGAAACTGTAATTATGGCAGCGCGTGCAAAAAATGCCGGAATGCGTGTGATGATTGACTTTCATTACAGTGATACGTGGGCGGATCCCGGCAAGCAAACAAAACCGAAGGCGTGGGAAGAACATGATTTTTCACACTTGAAAAAGGCGGTATCTGATTATACGATGGGAGTGATGGCAGCGTTAAAAAATGCCGGAGTAACACCTGAATGGGTGCAGATAGGCAACGAAATTCCTTCCGGAATGCTATATCCCGATGGTTTTTTATTCAAAGAACCCGGAAAAGAAGACTGGACATCGCTTGTATCCCTATTAAATCAAGGATATGATGCCGTGAAAGCTATTAGTTCTACCACCAAAGTAATTTTGCATATTGATAAAGGAAATGACAATGAGCGTTTTAAGTGGTGGTTCGGCAATGCGATAAAATACGGCGCTAAGTTTGACGTAATCGGGATGAGTTATTATCCATATTGGCTGGACGGACATCCGGACTATACGCTGTCAGTCAATAGTTTAGCGTATAATTTGAAAGATATGGCAAGCCGTTACAGGAAAGAAGTAATGGTGGTAGAAACGGGAGGAGAGGATACCCAACCTCAAAACACGTTTGATATGTTAAGGGCGGTAATTAAATATACGGCTCTTGTACCCGAAAACAGAGGGTTAGGCGTATTTTATTGGGAGCCACAGGGCGCTCGCTCGTGGAGTAATTACCCTCTAAGTGCCTGGGGAAATGACGGGCGCCCTACTAAAGCGTTGGAAGCCTTTAAGTAATTACCGAAAGTTGAAAGTAAGAAACGGGAAGTAACGGAACAAAACCGCTATTAGAAATGTTGCATTTATATTCATCGAAATTATTCATTATTAAAAAAATAGGAGAAAAAACAGTATGCTAAATCCAAAAATTGCTAAAATGCTCAACGAGCAAATCAATAGAGAATTTTATTCTTCATTTCTCTATTTGGATATGTCAAATTATTATTATGACCACAATCTAAATGGTTTTGGCAACTGGTTTGCCATCCAAACCCAAGAAGAATATGCGCACGCCATGTTGTTTCTTAAATATATGCAGAACAACGGCGAAAAAGTAACTTTGGAAGCCATCGCCGCGCCGGATATTCGGTTTGAAAATTTCAAACATCCCCTTACAGCCGCTTTGGAACATGAATATTTTATTACCAAATCCATTAACGATATTTATGCAGAAGCCTACGCTTTGAAAGATTTTCGTACGATGCAGTTTTTGGATTGGTTTGTGAAGGAACAGGGTGAAGAAGAACAAAATACGGACGATTTGGTAAAACGTTTCGAATTGTTTGGAAATGACCCGAAAGGTCTTTATCTGCTGGACAGTGAGTTGGCTTCACGTACATTTAATCCGCCTTCATTGGTATTATAAGTATTGAAAAAATGCCTCAAAAAATCCCCGTCAATATTTTTTGGCGGGGATTTTTAATGTGGAAATTATTATCTCTATAATTAATGAAAAATTCCAAATAAAAAGAGTTTAGCCTATTTTGGCTTTAAATGCCAGCGCGTACATTTTCATTTGTTTTATCATTGCCAATAGTCCGTTGGAACGGGTGGGAGAGAGATGTTCCTTTAGCCCTATTTTTTCAATAAAATAGAGGTCAGTATTCAAAATTTCATCGGGTGTGTGGTTGGTAAGCACCTGTATAAGCAAGGAAACGATGCCTTTTACGAGAACGGCGTCACTTTCGCCTTCAAAAATAACTTTCCCATTTTCAAGTTTGGCGTTCAGCCATACGCGGCTTTGACATCCTTCAATGATGTTTTGAGGTGTTTTGTGCTTTTCTTCCAGCGGTTGCAGCGAGTTTCCTAAATCAATTAGCAACGCATATTTATCCATCCAATCATCAAACTGGTTAAATTCTTCGATGATTTGGTCTTGTGTTTCATTAATTGTCATTGTGTAGGTAAGTATAAATTATTTTGGTAAAAATACAATTATTTTTTGAAATTCATGAATGTTTTATTCTGTGCCGATATTTTTTTTGAAAGCCATAAAAACAAAAAGAGCTAAGCCTCAGCTTAACTCTTTGATTTACAAATGTCGGGATGACAGGATTTGAACCTGCGACCACACGCCCCCCAGACGCGTACTCTACCGGGCTGAGCTACATCCCGTGCTCTTTTCATTTTTGGACTGCAAAGGTAATGTTTTTTTTCTATTAAAACCAATATTCTGCGTCAAAAAATAAAAAAGTTTATGGTCAACAACAATTTATTGAACATGGAACATGGAACATGGAACCTGAAACGTGAAACCTGCCTCGTTTCCGGCAGGGTAATTTATGCCATCAGTTTTTTATATCGGATGCGTTTCGGTTCTACATCACCCATACGCATTTTTTTATTCTCTTCATATTCTGAATAAGAACCTTCAAACACAAATACTTGGGAGTCGCCTTCAAAAGCCATAATGTGTGTGCAAATACGGTCGAGGAACCAACGATCGTGGCTGATGACTACCGCGCAGCCGGCAAAGTTTTCAAGCCCTTCTTCCAGCGCGCGCAGGGTGTTTACGTCAATGTCATTGGTAGGCTCATCCAGTAGCAGCACGTTGGCTTCGGACTTGAGCGTCATAGCCAAATGCAGGCGATTGCGCTCACCACCCGAAAGCATTTCCACTTTCTTCTCTTGGTCGGCGCCCGTGAAGTTGAAGCGAGAAATATAAGCGCGTGAGTTGAGGTCTTTCCCGCCGATGCGGATGAGTTCGTTTCCGCCTGAAATAACTTCATACACCGATTTTTTTGGGTCAATCTCAGCGTGGCTTTGATCCACGTATCCTATTTTTACCGTTTCGCCCACATCGAAGGTGCCTTTATCGGCTTTTTCAAGCCCCATCATCAGACGGAAAAGGGTGGTTTTACCAGCGCCGTTGGGTCCTATAATGCCTACAATGCCGTTTGGGGGCAGCATAAAGTTGAGATTTTCAAAGAGCAGTTTCTCGCCGTAACCTTTGGCTACTTCGGTGGCTTCCACCACTTTATTTCCTAATCTGGGTCCGTTGGGTATGTATAGTTCCAACTTTTCTTCTCGTTCTTTTTGGTCTTCGTTCATCAATCGGTCATACGCGTTCAAACGGGCTTTTCCTTTGGCGTGGCGGGCTTTGGGCGCCATACGCACCCATTCCAATTCACGTTCCAATGTTTTGCGGCGTTTGCTGGCTTGCTTTTCTTCCATTGCCATACGAGAGGTTTTTTGTTCCAGCCACGAGGTATAATTGCCTTTCCAAGGGATACCTTCACCGCGGTCGAGTTCCAAAATCCAACCCGCTACATTATCCAAGAAATAGCGGTCGTGTGTGATGGCTATAACTGTGCCGGCATATTGCTGCAAGTGCTGTTCAAGCCATTCTACCGATTCGGCATCCAGGTGATTGGTGGGCTCGTCGAGCAGCAGAATATCGGGCTGCTGTAAAAGTAGTCGGCAGAGAGCCACGCGGCGACGCTCGCCACCGGAAAGGTGCTGTACGAGGGCGTCCTCGGGCGGACAACGCAGCGCGTCCATGGCGCGTTCCAACTTATTATCTAAATTCCATGCGTCCACGTGGTCCAGCATTTCTTGCAATTCGCCTTGACGGGCTATTAGTTTATCAAAATCGGCGTCGGGGTCGGCAAATTTTTCGTTGATTTCATCAAACTCTTTCAGCATATCCACTACCGGTTGCACACCTTGTTGCACAATTTCTTTTACGGTTTTGGTATCGTCTAATTTCGGTTCCTGTTCCAAATAACCGACCGAATATCCGGGTGAAAACACCACGTTTCCTTCAAAATTTTTCTCTACGCCGGCAATGATTTTCATCAGCGTGGATTTTCCCGAGCCGTTTAGCCCGATAATGCCGATTTTAGCGCCGTAAAAAAACGAGAGGTAAATGTTATTTAATACTTTTTTTTGGGGCGGAAAGGTTTTACCTACGCCTACCATGGAGAAAATAATTTTTTTATCGTCAGACATTTTTAAGGAGTTTGATGTTTGATATTTGAAGCCGGAAGCTGTAATAGTGAAGTTGAGAATCCAAAATCTGATATTAAATCCGGTGTGGCAACTTTATTAAGTTATTTACTTGTATGTGGCTGCAAAGATACGAGAAAAAATAGAGCCTCGCAATCCGAAATTATTACTATCTTTGTATTCCTCAAAATGAAATTATTACTTATCATTATAGCTTCTGTCAGTTTAACGTTGGGCGTGGTGGGCATTTTTCTTCCGGTGCTCCCTACTACGCCGTTTTTGTTGCTTTCCGCTTCGCTCTACGCTCGTAGTTCGGACAGGCTGTATCAGTGGCTGATTACTCATCGTATTTTTGGAAATTACATCCGTTCTTTTCGTGAAGATAAAGCCATTTCTCTCAAACACAAAGTTATTTCTATTTCTACGCTTTGGTTGGTTATGTTGTATTCTATTTTCTTTGTAGTAAATGAAAAGTGGTATTTACAGGTGCTGCTCGGTGGAATAGCCTTGGGGGTAAGCGTGTATATTTTATCTTTTAAAACGAAGAAATAAAACAATCTTTAGTTGTATTGTGAATTAAATTCTGTATGGCGCGCGTGTTTTTTTGACTCCAATATCGCGTTTTTGAGGTCGCATTCGCAAGCGCATTTTTTTGGATTTATTAAGCCGCTTCTTTCTAATAGACGATATTCTTGTATAAATTCTTCAGTAAAAATTCCACTGTTTAACTCTTCATTGATTTGCTGTGCTGTCCACCACTTTGTTTGGGTCATAAGGGTGTTTGGTAATTGCATCTCGGTAGCGTCGCACCCTACGAACAGAAAAATATACTCAAATTCATATTTGCTTTCTTTGGAATAATTGGAAAGGAATACGATGTTTTTTGGTTCGCCGCCGTACATTGATTTGGTGGTTTGATGCAGGCTTTGGTCGATGGTTTGGCCTACCCTTACGTGGTTATTTACCGCTACATCCCACATTAAGGGCGCATGCGGATTTTCAGCGTCATACTTTTGCAATAGCAATTTTCCGTTATCAATAATGTGCATCCTTACCACGGGGTGCATATATTTTTTTTCACCAAAAAACTTACTGAAATACTGTTCACTTCCTATTACTTCGCCATCTTGCGAAACGATAGGTACCCAATCTTCCTTTAAAAGTCGCCTGCGAATTAAATATACTCTTACAAATTCATACAAAGCCAGCAAAACAAAAACGCCTGCATACAGGTATTTTATCACAGAAATATATGGGCTTTCCGTGGAATTGAATTGGTAAGAAAGTGCAATCAGAAGCGCTGTAAATAAGGCAGAACTGATAAGGAAAGTGCGTGATACGCGGAAGAGTTCATCGAGATTATTGGTCATAGGCATACGTTTGTTAATGGTAGTGCCCGCTAACTTTTGCACTTTTTTTTCATTCGCTAAAATAATAACCATTAAACCGATAAACAAAATATCGTCCGTGTAATAAAATAATGTTGCGGTAAGCTCATACATTTGTGCTACGCTATATAGCAAGCCGATTATTAAATAGCTTGCCCCTAACATAATGTACCAAAGAAAGATGCGGCTGTAATTTTTATAAATATAGATAAGAAGAACCATTGCCAAAGGAAAAGATATTTTCCAAGCAAACTCCAGTCCCCAGAAATTATTACTTATTATAAATACAATCAACGGTAAAAAGTAAAGAACTGGATTAAAAAACGACTCGCTTATTTGTTTCTTTAACTGTTTCATTCTATAAAAAAATCCTCTGTTATCATTATTAACAAAGAAAAACAGGATAAGTTTATTGAATAATTGATTAAAGCGTTTATTTAAGTAATTGTTTAATTTAAGTTAAGGGAATTTTATGAAAAAAAGAAGAGACAGAATTGGCTTTTCCCAATTCTGTCTCTTTCACTAAAATATTACAAACATATTAACTAAAAGAAATGAAAAAACCAATTTTTATCTTCCTCTTCTTTTCATCGGTTTTGTAGGAACGGAATCGTTCATGTTTCTCATTTTATAGGCTCTTTTTTTCCTCAACTTTTGCATTTTGGCTTGTTGAGTTTTCGTCCATTGCTCGGCTTTTTCTTTGCCGATAATTTGTTCTAAATTTGCTTGGTGTTCATCACGCTTTTGCTGCATCAATTTTTGGTTTTCCGCTCTTTTTTCTTGCATCATTTGCTGACGTTCTGCGCGTACTCTTTCGCGCTCCGCGTCTTCTCTTTCAAAAAGCGCTTTTACCTTTTGCGTTTGCTCTGCTGTGAGGTTAAGCTCTTTGGACATTCTGTCCGCGCGTTGCTGTGGTGTGAATTTTTGCCGCAATTCCCGTTTTTGAAAGCTTTTCCCCGTCGGCTTATTTCCTTGAACATTTGCCATTTGAGCGGAAAGTGTCATTGTAGTTAAAAGCATAGCTGTCAAAGCTATTATTCCAGTTTTTTTCATAATGAATAATTAGTTTAAAAAATGAATACTGTTTTTGTTTTTATTGACTGTGTTTTTTTATTCAGGTTTAATTCGACATGTTTTTTTTTTGATTATTAACATAAGTAGTTATGGGAAATCAGTTACAAGCCTGCCTGACGGAAAGGCAGGTTACAAGCCTGATTCTGTAATATTTAACATCTAAAAAGCATTAAAATAATTTCTATATAATACTTATTTCTTTCCTTTTCATTCTCTATAAAAAAATACCGGCAAATTTCATTCTGCTGAAATTCACCGGTATCCTCTCTCAATCAACTACTTAAATTTTCTATTTCTTTTTTCCCAAAAGCACGTCTTCAATGGCATCTTTAAAACCTTGTTTCGGCATAGCGCCTTGCGCCATTTGCGGTTTTCCTTCCATTGGTACAAAAAGTAATGTGGGAATACTGCGTATCCCGAAGGCGCCGGCAAGTTCCTGCTCTTGCTCCGTGTCTATTTTATAAATGTAAATTTGTCCGTCGTATTCTTTGGCAAGCTCTTCCAGAATAGGGGCGATCATTTTGCAAGGACCACACCAGCTTGCATAAAAATCTACAATACAAGGCTTATCACCAAGGTATTTCCATTCATTAGGGTTAGTTTCGTAGTTTACTACTTTTTTCAAAAATTCTTCTTTGGTTAAATGAATTGTTCCCATTGTTTTGGTTTGTTTATTATCCGTTAATACTTTATTGTTTTCGGTAGTTGTTTTTGCCGTTTCATTTGATTTTGAGTTTCCGGCACAAGAAGTAATGGTAAAAGAAAGCAGCAAGGCTGCAAAAGTTATTTTTTTCATTTCGATTTTTTTTATTTTTATGATGATAATTCACAGTTAGTTATATCCTTTTCCGCTTCAAAGAATCCAAGCTCTTCGAGGGTTTGTTTTACTTGTTCGCGGTTCACTTCATCGGTATGGGAAACAAGTACCTTTCCGTTTACACGGTCAATTTCCGCGCCAAACACCCCTTGCAGCAAGCCTAATTTTTTCAAAGCCTGATTATTACACGTCATACAAGAGGAAGACTTTATTTGAAATTCGCTGTACATCTTTTTTTTTGAAAATTAGAATTTATAAATCTGAAATTAGAAAATGGTAGATTGACTAACTTTGACAAAGTTCTGAAACTTTGTCAAAGTTCATTGATTGGTACGCATTACCTAATTTTCTTTCTCTTTTTTCCGGAACATACTTAGTAGTAAGTATCCTATCAAGGCGCCGTATCCCACGGAAATATAAGGATTTGAGGTGATGGGGCAAGTGCCCGACGCGCATCCTATAAAGTAGTAATAAGCGTAGCCGCCCGCAGCGCCAAGTATGGCTCCCAGCAAAGAAAGTCGGTATTTTTTTATAAAATTATTCATTGGTTATGGTTGATTTGTAAATAGGTAAAAGGTTGATTTGTAAATTGGTAAATTCCACATTTTCAAATTGGTTTATTGTGCACAAAATCCCCCTTACGGAGGTTAGGGGGCAACACAATTACATGACTTTATACAATCCAAAATCTGCGTAATTTGTTTTTGTTTCAAGGAATAAAAACAATTTTTCCCTTCTTTGCGGCAGTTCAGCACCCCTTTTGCGCGCATGTCCGTGAGGTGGTGGGATAGTAATGACTGTTCACAGCCCAGTTTCTCCACCAATTGCGATACGCTCAATTCTTCTTTGTCTGCCAATAGGGATATAACCCGCAAACGCGTTCCGTTAGAAATTGCCCGAAGGGTATAAGCGGCGTCTTCCATCACTTTTATTTCATTCTGTTTTTCCATTTATAACAATTTACAAGCGCAAATGTATGAACATATTTTCATGTATTCGATTGGTTTTAATGTTTTTTATGAAAAAATACTTCAAAATACCGTTTGAAATGATAAAACCGTTAATTTATACATTATCATTTTCAATAATTTAGGAATAAAATGTATCTTTGTAAGCTAAAACTAAATGGATGAGAGCGAGCCAAACGATTATTTGTTCCTATTTTTTCACTGAGTTGCAGGACGTTATTTTAGACAGAAAAAGTAACGAAATTTTTATTCTTACTGATGAAAACACCCGAGAACATTGTCTGCCCGCGTTGTTGGAATTGGAAAAACTGAGAGAAAGCCGGATCATTGTCTTGAAAAGTGGGGATGAATATAAAAATATTGATTCTGCCGTAAAAATTTGGCAGTTTTTGACGGAAAACGGTGCCACCCGCAAGTCATTAATGATTAACCTCGGCGGCGGAATGATTACCGATATTGGCGGCTTTACGGCGTCCACTTTTAAACGCGGTATGGATTATGTAAATATCTCTACCACGCTGCTGGGCGCAGTAGATGCAGCCACCGGCGGAAAAACGGGTATTAATTTTTTGGGATTAAAAAATGAAATTGGCGTATTCAAGCCCGCAAAAGCCGTGTTGATAAACGTTGATTTTTTCCGCACGTTGGACGATAAAAACTTGCGTTCCGGTTTTGCCGAAATGCTGAAACACGCGTTGATAAATTCCCAAGAAGATTGGAACGAAATTTTGAACTTTGATTTAGAAAATGTGGATTTCGATACATTGAAGGTGCTACTTCAAAGAAACATTGATATAAAAGAAAAAATTGTAGCGGCAGACCCTACGGAAAAAGGAATGCGTAAGGCGCTGAATTTAGGACACACTTTTGGGCATGCTTTTGAAAGCCTTTCGTACCGAAAAGGAACTCCGTTGCTGCACGGATATGCTGTGGCGTGGGGATTGGTGTGCGAACTGTATCTGTCGGTTATAAAACTTGGTTTCCCGAAAAAAGAATTTTTGAAGCTGAAATATTTTGTAAAAGAAAATTATGGCGTGTATGACTGTGGGTGCACGGATTATCCAGAACTGATGGAACTGATGCGCCACGATAAAAAGAACGAAAGCGCTGAAATTAACTTCACGCTTTTATCTGATGTGGGCGAAGTAAAAATCAATCAAACAGCTACTGATAAAGAGATTGAGGAATGTTTAGATAAAGGGTTTTACTAATTAACCATTAAACAAATCAACCATTTAACCAATATGAAAACATTAATTATCGGCGCTTCCAATAATCCGGAGCGCTATTCATACAAAGCGGCAGAACGGCTTTTAGCGCACGGTCACAAAATAGAATTGCTTGGGTTACGACCGGATATTGTCTTTGGTAAAAAAATAGATACTGAAAAGAAGAAATACGCTGATATTGATACCGTTACGCTTTACATAGGCGCGCAACGCCAGCCGGAATATTACGATTATGTGGTTTCACTTAAACCACGCCGCGTAATCTTCAATCCCGGCACGGAAAACGAAGAGTTTTATCAAATTCTCAGACAAAACAACATTGAAATAGAGGTTTCCTGTACATTGGTGATGCTGGGTACGGGGCAGTATTAGACACACGTGCCCCCTAAATCCCCCAAAAAGGGGACTTCCGGCAGTGTGGAAATGATTATAACTAATTTAACTAATTCATACTAATCAAAAGTCCCCTTTTTGGGAGATTTAGTTTTTTTTCTATGAAACTTGCAATCATCGGATACGGAAAAATGGGTAAAACCATTGAGCGCATCGCGCGCGAACGCGGACACGAAATTGTGTCTGTTATTGACGTAGATAATCAGAACGAATTTGAGAGCGAAGCGTTCAAAAGCGCGGAAGTAGCCATAGAGTTTACGCGTCCTGAGGTGGCATTGGAAAATTATCGAAAAGCTTTCGCGGCAGGCGTGGCGGTGGTTTCCGGAACTACGGGCTGGACTACTCAACTGCCGGAAATTAAAGAAAAAGTGGAAAATAACGGCTACACGTTTTTTTGGTCGTCCAATTTCAGCATCGGCGTAAATATTTTTATGGCGGTAAATAAGTACTTAGCCAAAATTATGAACCAATTTCCCGATTACAACGTGGAAATGACCGAAATCCACCATACCCAAAAGTTGGATGCGCCCTCAGGCACTGCCATTACGCTGGCGGAAGATATCATTGAAAAACTTGATCGCAAGGAAGTTTGGACAAAAGAAACGGCGGACAAGGAATACGAGCTGCCCATCAAATCTCTCCGTGAAGGACAAGTGCCGGGTATCCACATCATCCGGTATGAAAGCGCGGTGGACAGCATAGAAATTACGCACGACGCTAAAAGCCGCGAGGGCTTTGCGCTCGGCGCCGTAGTAGCCGCTGAATTTACCGCGGGGAAAAAAGGTTTTTTAGGAATGGCGGATATGATAAAGTTTTAAAAATAGTTTTAATTCCTGAATATCTTTTCAAAAGAATAATCAAATAAAGAAAATGAAAAAAGTTTTTGAAGTCTCGTTGAGCAAAAGCTATAAAGTTCAAATATCGGCAAATTCACAAGAAGAAACAAAACGTTTATCAGAATTTTATACTAGTGATGTTACAGATATTTCCACAGAAAATGCACGAAAAGCAGATGATTTTTGCATAGAAAGCATTGAATGTGTTATGAACGAGGCACTTGATAGTGTAGAATTGAAATGAAAGCTATTAGTACAGAGATATATGAGGGAGACAGTAAAGAGATTCTTATGTCATTTGAAGATAATTCAATTGACCTAATTGTTACTTCCCCCCCTTATGCCGATAGGCGTATGAATACTTATGGTGGAGTTAAACCTGAAAAATATGTAGAGTGGTTTTTGCAAATATCCAAAGAACTATTTAGGGTATTAAAGCCAAGTGGAACATTTATATTGAATATTAAAGAAAAAGCTGAGAATGGCGAAAGACATATTTATGTCTTAGAACTTATTTTAGCACTAAGAGAACAGGGCTGGTTGTGGACTGAAGAATTTATTTGGCACAAAAAAAATTCTTATCCGGGGAAGTGGCCAAATCGTTTTCGTGATAGTTGGGAAAGATGTTTGCAATTTAACAAAACACGCAAATTTAATATGTATCAGGAAGAAGTGATGGTTCCTGTGGGAGATTGGGCAAATGATAGATTAAAGAGATTAAGTGAAACAGACCAACGTAGAGATAACGCTAAAAATAAAAGCGGTTTTGGAAAAAACGTTTCGAATTGGGTAGATAGAGAAATGGTTTATCCAACTAATGTTTTACATTTTGCTACTGTATGCAATAATAAAAATCATAGCGCCGCATTTCCCGAAGAATTACCTACTTGGTTTATAAAACTTTTCACCAAAGAGTTTGACACTGTTTTAGACCCATTTATGGGATCAGGAACTACATTGGCAGTAGCCAAACAAATGAAAAGAAATTCCATTGGGATTGATATTATACCTGAATATGTAGATATGGTTAAATCTAAAATAACGTCAAAAAAAGAATTAGTTTTATTTGAACCAAAAATAGAATATGGGAAATCCAAAGCTAAATGATATTATTATTCAATATGTTGAAAATAATATAGATACATTTCATAAAAAAAGAATTGCAAGTCTTGATGGGTTGAAGCTAAATACTGTACTCTCAAAGAAAAATCCTTATTTATACAAGGCGAAATATATCCTTACGGCTGATGAGATTGTTCGTGGAATTACAGATGCATTTATATCTTCTAATGAAGAAACAATTTTTGGTGATTGGCTCGAAGGCTTAGCGATATTTGTTAATCAACAGGTTTATAATGGGTGGAAATCGGGTATCAACGGAATTGATCTAGAATTTGATAGAGAAGGAACTAGATATATTGTGAATATTAAATCAGGTCCAAATTGGGGAAATGCAAGTCAAATATCAAAGATGAAAAGTGATTTTAAAACGGCTATGAGAACGCTTCGTACAAGCAATTCAATTGTAAATTCAATCATACCCATAAATGGTTGTTGTTATGGGATAGACAATAAACCTGATAAAGGCGATTATTTCAAATATTGCGGACAAAAATTTTGGGAGTTTATATCAGGAGATAAAGATTTATTTGTAAATATTATAGAGCCCTTAGGAACAAAAGCAAAAGAAAGAAATGAAGAATTTCAAATAATATATTCACAAGTAATAAATAAATTTATTTTAGGATTTGCAAAAGAATTTTGCACAAAAGATGGGAATATAGATTGGGTAAAATTGGTCAAATACAATTCACTAACTAAAAAATAATTTCACGAATATATGACACAAATAACACAAACTTTCTCGCAACGTTTACGTAAGCCTATTAAACAATGGATCAAAGCCATTGTGTGGTGCTTGATTTATATTCTTTTTATTTTTTGGGTGGGCAATCTTTGGTGGTTGTTGCTGTTGCCCGTAATTTTTGATGCTTTTGTAACACGGTATATTAACTGGACTTGGTGGAAAAAATCCGAAAACAAAGCCTTTCTCACCTTTATGAGTTGGGTAGATGCCATCGTATTCGCGTTGGTAGCGGTGTATTTTATTCACACCTTTTTGTTTCAGAATTATCAAATTCCCACTTCATCGCTTGAAAAAACATTGCTGGTGGGTGATTTTCTGCTCGTGAGCAAAGCCGATTACGGTCCGCGCGTGCCAATGACGCCGTTATCCTTCCCTTTGGTGCAGCACACGTTTCCTATTTTGGGCACTAAATCCTATCTTGAAAAACCGCAGTGGGAATACCGTCGCCTGAAAGGGCTGAGTCATATCAAACGCGATGATATTGTGGTGTTTAACTTTCCTACGGGCGATACCGTGCCAAGCAAAGTCAGCAATCCGGATTATTACACCCTCTGTCATATTTACGGCAGAGACGCTATTTGGGCGCAGAAAGCTACTTATGGGGAAATTGTTTATCGTCCGGTTGACCGTCGTGAAAATTATGTGAAACGTTGTGTGGGCTTGGCCGGCGATACATTGAAAATCGAAAATAATCAGATTTATATCAATGGAAAAAAGCAATCAAACATTCCGGGCATTCAATTTAACTATTATATACAAACGGACGGCACGCGGCTTAATCAAAGCCTATACGATAAATTGGGCATAAGCAATGAAGACAGCTACCCGATGAAAAGCGAGATAACCAACCCCAACGAAATAAGTTACATGGGATTAAATCCTAATATGCCGGTTTATAAACTTCCCCTTACCCAAGAAATGTACGGTAAACTGCAACATTCCTCATACATCACTAAAATGGTTATAGAGCCGGGCGTAGCCGGAGGAGAGGTGTTTCCATTAGGTTACAGCCAGAAGATGAAATGGGATAGAGATAATTTTGGACCTCTTTACATTCCTAAAAAAGGCGCTACCATTAAATTAGACACGACGAATTTTCCCCTCTATGAGCGTGTTATACGCGTATATGAGAATAATAAATTAGAGGTGAAAAACGGCAAATTTATTATCAATGGCAAAGAAACCAATCAGTACACGTTCAAAATGGATTACTACTGGATGATGGGCGATAACCGCCATAACTCTGCCGATTCACGTTTCTGGGGATTTGTTCCGGAAGATCACGTGGTTGGACGTCCTCTCTTTGTCTTCCTGTCACTGAACAAAGACAAAGGATTGTTCTCAGGCAAAATACGTTGGGATAGATTTTTTAAGGATGCGAAAAGATAAAAAACTGCCCCCTAAATCCCCCGTAGGGGGACTTTGCTAATATTATATGGGATTAATACTTGCACAAAAGCTATTTAAAATCCTCCCTTTGGGGGGTGGGGGGGCTTTCCTCTCTACGGCTTATTTGGCGCCGGTTTCTTATTATCAGTTATTAACAAGCAGTGAAACGGTTTTTTTGGAACAATGGGAAAACTATCAGAAACAATCCTATCGTAACCGCTGCCGCATTGCTGCCGCCAATGGGGTGATGACCCTTAATATCCCGGTAGAAAGCGCGGGTGGCGAGAAGATCCTGATAAAGGATGTACGCATTTCATCGCATGACGATTGGCAGATGAAGCATTGGCGTTCTATAGTTTCCGCCTACCGTTCCAGTCCGTTTTTTGAGTATTACGAAGACGATTTCCGTCCGTTTTACGAAAAAAAGTGGAAATTTCTTTGGGATTTTAATTGGGAATTTATGCAAAAAATATTACATTTGCTGGACATTAGTCCGACCATTGAATTTACAGAAGAATATAAAGTAAATGTAGAAAATGATTTTCGGGACAAAATTCATCCAAAAAAACAAAGCGTTCTTCCCACTGAAAAATACTATCAAGTTTTTGAACAAAAACACGGTTTCTTGTCGGATTTAAGCATTCTTGATTTGCTTTGCAATATGGGAAACGAGGCGGTACTGTGTTTGAATACCTGCCCCTTAACCCCCTGAATGGGGAATTGGGTGGTGATGGTAAGAAGTTTCATTAGTAAGAAGTTTTTTTGCTAATATTTAAAATAAGTTCTTTTAAATAATAAAAACATTTCAAATTGCACCTCCATTCCTCGTTAAGGAATTAGGGGGCAGAATAATCATCATGGAAAACATTGATTTTAGCAAACTCGGTTTCGGATATATGAAAACCGACTACAACGTGCGCTGTACGTTTAAAAACGGCGAATGGGGCGAATTAAGAGTGTCTGACGACGAAAACATCAGTATGCACATGGCGGCTACGGCATTGCATTACGGTCAAGAAGCTTTTGAAGGACTGAAAGCCTTCAAAGGAAAAGACGGTAACATCCGCATTTTCCGCCTGGACGAAAATGCTAAACGTCTTCAATCTTCGTGCGACGGCATTATGATGGCTAAGTTACCTATTGAAAAATTCAAAGAAGCTGTGCTTAAAGCGGTAAAAATGAACGAGCGTTTTGTTCCTCCCTATGAAAGTGGGGCTTCACTTTACATCCGTCCGTTGCTGATAGGTACCGGCGCGCAGGTAGGCGTGAAACCGGCTTCTGAATATGAGTTTATCGTATTCGTAATGCCCGTAGGACCGTATTTCAAAGGCGGTTTCCAAACCACGCCGTTCGTAATCATGCGCGAGTATGACCGCGCCGCGCCTCTTGGCACAGGTACGTATAAAGTAGGCGGAAACTATGCCGCCAGTATGGTAGCCGGCATGAAAGCACACGATATGGGCTATTCAGCCGTGTTTTACTTAGATGCCAAAGAGAAAAAATACATTGATGAATGCGGCGCCGCCAATTTTTTCGGCATAAAAAATAATACGTACATCACACCGAAATCATCCTCTATCTTGCCTTCCATTACCAATAAAAGTTTGATGGTATTAGCGGAGGACTTGGGTATGAAGGTGGAACGCCGCCCCATTCCCGAAGAGGAACTTTCCACATTCGAGGAAGCCGGCGCTTGCGGTACAGCCGCTGTTATCAGCCCCATTGAACGTATTGACGATATTCAGGAAAACAAGTCATACGTGTTTAGTAAAGACGGAAAACCCGGACCTATTTGCGAAAAACTGTACAATAAACTTCGCGCTATTCAGTACGGTGATGAGCCTGATACACACGGTTGGGTAACGGTGGTAGCCCCCTAAATCCCCCGCAGGGGGACTTTTAATCGGGAAACCGAATACACTAAAAGACACGAACATTGCTTTTAAATTGTTTATAAAACGTTCTGTGTCTTGATTGGGAGCGGCGGTTTCAAACCGCCGAGCAATTCCCCAATTCCGTACTTCTTATCGAAAGACCGAAGAGATTAAAATACACGGACTTTGCTTTTCAATTATTTGTAAAATATTCCGTGTCTGAATTGGGATAGGCGGTTTCAAACCGCCTTTATTCCTTTTTACCCATAAAAACAATATCTAAAAAATATAACTATCTGTAAATGAAGAAAATAACAATATTTTTGCTGTCGCTTATAATTTTCACAAGTGTGCGGGCGGACGAAGGTATGTGGATGTTGCCTTTGATTGAAAAATTAAACATCAAAAAAATGAATGGAATGGGCTGTACACTTACTGCCGATGAAATTTACAGCGATAAAAACGTAAGTTTGAAGGACGCGGTAGTGATTTTTGGCGGTGGCTGCACGGGCGTCATGGTATCGCCACAAGGGCTGCTGTTTACCAATCACCACTGCGGATACGGCGCTATTCAAAAATTGAGCGCGGTAGAGCATAATTACTTGAAAGACGGTTTTACTGCTAAAGAGCTAAAAGATGAGCTGCCTTGCAAGGGATTAACGGTAACTTTTTTAGTTAAAATAGAAGACGTTACGCCTAAAATACTTCCTTCTTTAAATAATCTTTCAGAAGAGCGCAGAAGCGACGTAGCGGACTCCATTGGAAAAGCTATTGGCAAAGAGGCTATTAAAAACTCTACTTATCGCGCCGAAGTAGTTCCCATGTATGGTGGAAATCAATATTATCTTTTTGTTTATGAACGTTTTAAAGATGTTCGCTTAGCTTATACACCGCCGGCATCTATCGGTAAATTCGGTGGCGAAACGGACAACTGGATGTATCCGCGCCACACCGGCGATTTCTCCGTATTTAGAGTATATGCTTCCCCGGACGGGAAACCGGCTGACTATGCCGCTGCCAATGTGCCTTACACACCAAAACGTTATGCTGCGGTTTCAAATCAAGGATACAAAGAGGGCGATTTTGCCATGATACTCGGTAATCCCGGCTCTACGGACAGATATCTTACTTCTTGGGGCGTAAAAAACGATATGAATAACGGCAACAAAGCCCGCATTGAAATACGTGGCGCCAAACAAGAGGTGTGGCAAAAATTTATGCGGGCGGATGAAGCCATTAACATAGCTTATGCCAGTAAATATGCCGGTAGTTCTAATTATTGGAAAAATAGCATGGGGATGAACAAAGCCATCGTTCGGCTGGATGTGATTGAACAGAAAGAAAAACAACAAGCCGCTTTTACAGACTGGGTAAACGCTCGTCCGGAACGCATCCAAAAATACGGAAATACACTGAAAAACATAGAATCGGGTTATAGTATTATTTATCCTTACAGCAAGTCTATCAGTTATTTACGTGAGTCGTTTATGGGTGGTGTGGAACTTCCCCGACTGGCGAGTATGGCTAAAAAAATGGTAACTGACATTTCAGTAGATTCATTGGAAAGTAAATTGGCGCCGATTTATAAGGATTATTATCCCGAAGTAGATAAAGCTACCTTTGTGGCATTGCTCGACGCTTATAAAAAATCGGTAGATGCTGACGCGTTGCCTGAATTCTACCGTACAATTGAGAAAAAATACAAAGGCGATTACAAGCGTTTTACCGAAGATTTATTTAAAAAATCAGATTTTATAACCAAAGAAAAATTAATAAAAGCGGTTAAAAAAAGGAAAGACCTGAATAATGACCCTGCTATTAAGTTTTACGATGAAATACGGGCAACTACCCATTCTTTTGAGAGCGATGAGTACAAAAAAGCGCTTAATCTCATAGAACAAGGCGAACGCGAGTATCAAGCCGGATTGCTGGAAATGGCGGCGGAAAAAAATAAGTCGATGTATCCGAATGCCAATTTTACCATGCGCCTTACGTATGGTCAAATCAAAGGGTATGAACCGGCGGATGCTGCTACTTACCGTTATTATACCACCACTCAGGGTATTCTGGAAAAAGAAGATGAAAATAATCCGGAGTTTGTGGTGCCTAAAAAACTGAAAGAAGCCATTGTGAAAGAAGATTTTGGTAATTATGTAGACAAAAAAACAGGCGTGATGCACGTGGCGTACACTACTACCAACGATATTACGGGCGGAAATTCCGGCAGCCCCGTGTTTAACGGCAAAGGTGAGGTGATTGGATTAGCGTTTGACGGCAACTGGGAATCGCTGAGCGGCGATATTATATTTGAACCGAATCTGCAACGTTGTATCGGCGTGGATGTGCGTTACGTTCTTTTCGTTATGGAAAAAGTGGGCGGCGCGGATAGGTTAATTAAAGAATTGACGATTAAGTAAAATAGAAAAGTAAATCGCGCCGGTGGAATTAAGCTGCGAACGCCGTTTGGGAAATTAACCTCACGCAACTACAACGAGAGTCTTCGACTACTCGTTGAGTTGCCCCTCCTAACCTCAACTCTTTCAGTGGTTGGAAACCCTGAAAGTAGTTGGAAAAGACGGAGAAGTGTAAGACCTTCGGCAAGTCAAAAAGGCAAAGTTCAGCAAACTCTTTTCTTAAATTATTCTCAAAAACAGATTACATTGTCTATCTTTGTAGTCTGTTTTTGTTTTTAAATACAAGAAAAATTAGTGTCAATCAAATTATAAAAAAGATGAATATCCTTTTCTTGTCCTCCTGGTATCCTACAGAAATCAATCCGAATTATGGCGTGTTTGTTAAAGAGCACGCTGCCGCTATTCATATTGCTGGAAATAAAATAGTGGTATTGGCACTGGTAGTTCATAAAAGTAAAAAAATATTCTCCGTTTCTAACACTGATAAGATGGATGAAAATGGTGTGCGGACGGTCTTAGTAGAAATACATACCCGCTTTTTTGATATAGTGCATCACGCAGTCCCTTTTCAGTATGAATATTTGAAGAAAACCTATAAAAAGCATATAGCGCCAGAATTTATTCCCGATGCAGTACACGCCAATGTTATTTTCCCGGCGGGAATTATGGGTTATTGGCTTGCAAAGAAATTTAAAAAGCCCCTTTTTATTACCGAACATTGGACACGTATAGAGCGTTTTTCACGTCAACCCATACTCTCCTCTTGGGGAAAAATCGCTTATAACTATGCTACTGCCATTATGCCGGTTTCTCACTATCTTCAACGCCATATTCAAACATTTTTTGCGACAGAAGATGCTAAATTTTATCCGATAGGGAATATTATTGATGCCGATATTTTCCAATGCAAAAGTAAAGAAAATACGGAAAATGAAATCAGGCTTTGTTCCATTGCCACGTGGAATAAGATGAAAACACCTGCCAAACAACCGGAGCTACTTATACAAGCAATTAATTTGCTGCCTGAAAATGTGCGCCGAAAAGTGCAGTTAACCATGGTGGGTGGCGGTAATAAATTAGAGGAATTAAAAGCGCTTTGTACCCAATTAGGGGTAAATGCTCAATTTACCGGATATTTACCTAAGCATAAAATAGCGAACATTTTGCAGCGTTCGGATTTTTTTGTTCATCCCACATTGACTGAAACTTTTGGTGTAGTTATTGCCGAAGCGCTAAGCACAGGTACGCCTGTCATTTGCTCCAACGTGGGCGCATTGCCTGAGTTGGTCAATGAATCTAACGGTGTTTTGTGTGAAAACACGATAGAAGCTTGGGTCGATGGACTTCAAAAAGCGTTCTCTACCCGTTTTGATAATAAAAAAATAGCGGAAGATGTAAGTAATAAATACAGTAAAGAAAATATCGGCAAACAAATCGCGGATGTGTATATGAAAGTTTTACCCCGTTATAATTTTGATTAAAAATAAAATATACAAAGAAGTAAATAAAGAACCTTCTGTAACTGATATTTTCTTATCCATCGCCACCAAATAAAATATAATGCCTGCTGCCAGCATCACCGGAAGTGAAAATCCCAATAAATTTGTGGGAACGATAATAGTACCAAAAATACTTCCCAGTGAAGGTATCAGCAGGGTGTTAGATATGGAAGAACCCAATATGTTTCCTATTGCCATTTCTGCGTTTTTCTTGCGTATAGCTGCTATATTTACGCTGAGTTCCGGTAAAGTGGTGCCTAATGACAGCAGCGTCAAAGCAATGATAGAGCTGGGGATATTTAATAATGCTGCCATTTTTCCGATAGAAAAGATAGTGTATTCCGCGCCAAAATAAATGCCTACGCAGCAAACCAAAATAATAAGTAGGCTTTTCAGTGGAAAAGTGGCGGCTTGGATTGTTTTTTTTGTATTTTCAATCTCTTTATTGCCTTTAATGAGGTGATAGCTATAAATTAAAAAAATTGCTATCCCCATAAACGCCTCTGAAAAAGTTATTGTTCCGTCATAAGCGATAATGGTAAAATAGAAAAAACTTCCGATAAGAAAATTTAAATCGGTAAAAATATAGGTTTTTCCCAAGTCAATTTTTTGTCGGTTCATTATTACCGCTATACCGGTCACCAAAAGTAAATTAGAAATATTGGCTCCCAGAATGTTTCCGGAAAGTATTTCCGAAGCGCCCTGCCTCACGGACAATATCCCCGAAATTAGTTCCGGAAGTGATGTGCCTATGCCTACAATAAAAATCCCTATCACAAAGGACGGCATATTAAAATAACCGCCTATTTCAGTGGCAGCGTCGGTAAAAAAGTTTGCCGAAATCAATAACACGGCGAGTGAAATGATAAATATGAGGAGGTATAAAAGCATAACAAATGGTCAATAGTGAATATTCTGTGTTCTGTATTCTGTGTTCTGATAATAAATTACATCATCAATCCGCCTTTGCCGCGGTAAAGTTTGATGGGGCTGTCTAATTGCACTTTTAGCACCGTAACGTATTTATCCCGCACATTTTCCGGCACATCCACATATACCAAACCCGGTACGGGACTCCAAGATATTTTTCCTACCACTTTATGTGTGAGTTTAGCGCCGTTTCCTACCACCGTGATGTCTTTAATCGTATTTGAAAGCCCTTTCAGCATCACTTGTCCACTGGTTTTGCCGTGTAAGAAAAGGTAAAGCGTGGTAGAATCTTTGGATAGGGTAGTAGGACCGTAAAAGTGCCCTTGCGGAATGCCGGCTACGGTGTTGAAAATAGCTTCTCCGTGCTTTTTGTTCCATGCTCCCAGCTCTTTGAATACGCGGATTTGTTCTTCCGGAATGGTGCCGTCGGCTTTTGGACCCATATCCAGCAGCAGGTTTCCGCCATTGGATACCGCGTCCACAAAAATAGTGATGATTTCGTGAGGTGTTTTCCAATTATCGTCTTTTTGATAGCCCCAACTGTCGTTAGTGGTCATACACAGTTCCCACCAATTGTATGCCGGACGGGTAACGGGGAAGTTTTGTTCGGGGGTTTCATAATCGCCGTATCCTTGTAAACGTCCGTTGATAATGGCTTTCGGGTTGCCTTGCAGAATGATAGAGCGCACTTTTTCAGACTCCCAACGCTCGGCGCTGTGCTCCCAGTCGCCGTCAAACCACCAAAGATCCGGATTAAACTTCTGACTGATTTCGGATATTTGTCCCTGAAAAAAACTGCGGAAACGGTTCCAACGCGGATAATCGTTTTCTACTTTGTAGCGCGCGCTGTCTTTAAGAAATCCGGGATAGTCCGGGTAACTCCAATCAATCAGCGAGTAATACGCGCCGCATTTTATATTCCGTTTGCGCAATTCTTCAAAAAACGGTTTTATCATATCTTTTTTAGCGGGTGTGGCTTTTACGATGCTGAGATTATTCATTTTAGTGTCGTACATGGCTACACCGTCATGATGCTTGGTGGTAATTACGGCATAACGCGCGCCGGTTTCTTGGATTAAATCCGCCCAAAAAGACGGGTTATAATTTTTCAGGGTGAAGCCTTTGAGTTGCTTCATATAGTCAGGATAGCTGATTTGCTTATTGTGGAAACTCCACGATTCCCCTACGCCGTCCACCGCGTAAATTCCTTGATGAATAAAGATTCCCAGTTTTGCGTCCGCGAACCACTGCATTTTTTCTTTGATTTCTTTCGGATTAATTTTTTGCTGTGAAAAAGCATGTAAAATGCTGCATATCAGCAGGAATGTGATTAGATTGTATTTTTTCATTGTTGTTTTTTATAAATTATTAGACGAAAATAGAAGTTGATTTTTTATGTTGTTATTATACCAAAAACCTTAAACACACTTTATCAATGATTATTATCTATCCAAAAGAGGGTCTTTTTTATCATCGGAATTTCATAAAGATACATCCAATCACTGTTATTGGTCAATGCTGCGAGGTGGTTATGGTGATTGAGATCGGAAATATACCCTTCGGGATTATTCATAAATCGGGTTTTAGAATACACTTCTTCCAGTTTTTTTCGCATATCAGTAAAGTATTCACATACGTTTTTTATTTGTTTCAATGCTTTTTCTTTAGAGGCATCGTTTTTAGCCATATCATACGCGTCCAAAGCTAAAAGAAGGCGTGCGGGATAGTTTAACAAGTGATTTGTTTGTTCATACACTTCCAGCGTGTATCTGTTGCGTAGGGCGTTTTGTTTGGCAAAAAGAATGCCTTCACTAATTTTTTGGTAGTGGACAGTTTCCATACGTGCCGTATCTATTTTACCTTTGTGTTTTTGATGCCAAGCGCCCGGGTTTTCTTTGTCAGGTAAGTCTATCAGTTTAAATTCACGTACTCCCCACGCCGGGTTTCTACGTCCCGATGTTACTAAAGCGCCATCAAAAAAGAAAGCGGTTTTTTCCAAATCATCAAGAAAAGCCAAACGATTTTCATTTGCTTTGAAGCCAAATTCGCGTTGTGCATGGGCTTTTTTGAACGTTTCCACATCACGGGCGGTAGGATTCCAACCATATTCACCTTGCGCTATAAAACCTCGCCAAATAGTTTCTTGATGGGGTGAACCATCGTCCCAGGCGGTAGCTAAGATACCCACTAAATGGTTTTCGGCGGATAGGCGGCTAAAATCTTTTATAAATTGCGCGCGCGTATTATTTCGAGGCAAAAATGGCGAGTCACCTGCGGAGGCGGCAGTGGCAGCCATTACCTTTAGCCCTTTGTCTTGGTACCATTTCAGGATGCGGCGATGACCGGGAAGAGTGGGGTTGTCATAGTTCCAGCGCATATATACGCATTCTTTCGGAAAAAGTCCGATGGCTTGATCTAATTTACTGCTATTCCATTTTTTGTCAATTTCCTCTTGGGGAAGTTCGCTCATTATCAAGTCCATTAGTCCGGCGTATTTCAGCGGCATATCGTCCCAGAAAATGGGTGTACGACCATTTTTTACGGCAAAATCGCACACTTTTTTCAGCCACTCCATTTGTAATTCGAACGCTGTTTTTCCGGTAGATTTACAGCGGTCGTCAATGCCTATGGCGGTAATTTCATCACCGCCCACGTGTAGATATTTTCCGTAAGGCATCGCTTCCAAGGCATCGCGGTAAAGGTCAAATTGCAACTCGTAGGTGCGAGGCTCGGCAGGACAAAATTCCCAATCACTGGCAGGATTTTCTCGCAATTCCCAATGATGTTTAAGGATAAATCCGGCGTGTCCTAATCCCTGCACTAACGGACTTATTTCTACATTACGGTCTGTGGCGTATTTACACAAAGCCTGCATTTCTTGTTTGCTGATAGCATTAGCCGCGCCTATTTCCGGACGGCGTGTGAACCGAAGTTTATCTTCGAGTTCCCAAATAACCGCATTGATTTTATACCGAGCCAGTTTATCCACGGCACGATAATAATCTTCCATGCGGTTGAGATGGTGTTTAGTGTCAAAATGCACTGCTCGATAAGAAAGTGCGGGATAGTCCGTTATTTTCATCGCCGGAATTTCAGTGTTAAAATCACGACTGTCTTCCAATAGTTGTTCTAATGTTTGGCAACCATAGAATAGCCCGGCTTTTGTTCTAGCCGTAATGGTTACGCCTTGGTCATTGATTTCTAAAACATATCCTTCGGGGGAATCAGGCACTCCGGTGCCGGCTAATTGTAAGTGAATGCCTTTCCCTTTGCGCACAGAACGCGGCAAATTATCTGCAATGGCGCCAAGGGTAGGAATAACCGTATCCGCTGATGCAGTGATATAATGCAGCTCACTACCCAAGATACCTTTTCCGGAAAATGTATGGATGGATTGTGGTTGAGGAATTAATTGAAATAATTTACCTGAACCTTGTGCGGAAATAATGCCTAAATAGAAGAATGACAATAAGATAAAGCCGATTTTTCGCATCATATAATTAGTGTATGTGTCAAAAATTAAAAAAGCAAGAGCAAAGATAGTAAAAAAAACCTTTCTTTTTTGTACCTTTGCGCGCTGAAATCTGAACAAAATCGGTTTTCAAACATTGTATCAAAAAAAAGAAATTTCAAGTTTCAAGTTTCAGGTTTCAAGTTTCAAGTGTATAATTTCTGTAACTTTTGATTTCTGACTTTCAAACTTCAATAACTTCTAACTTCTGTAACTTCTGTAACTTCTGTAACTTCTGATTTCTAATTTCTAATTTCTAAATTGGGGTGCCTTAATATTTCGGGCTGAGATTATACCCTTTGAACCTGCGCGGGTAATTCCGGGAAGGGAAAAAGATTTATCATTTCACATTATCTTACCGTTATTTTTGGCTCTCTCATCAGATTTATTAACTAATTTAATTATTTCAAAATGAGAAAGTTCTTTCTTTTTAGCGCTTTTATCTTGATGACTACAGGCGCAAACCTCGCTGCACAGCAGAGAGACAGTATCAAAACCAAAGAATTAGAGGAAATTGTGGTATCCGCCACGCGCGCCGGTGTGAATACACCGGTAACGTACACCAATGTTTCGGCAGAAACTATCCGTAAAAATAATGCGGCGAATAATTTGCCGATGGTGCTTCAAACACTGCCCTCGCTCGTAGCTTTTACTGAAGGCGGCACAGGGGTAGGCAACACATCCTTCCGTATTCGCGGTACGGACGCTACGCGTATCAACGTAACCTTTAATGGTATGCCGCTTAATAACCCTGAAAGCCAGGAAGTGTATTGGGTCAATCTTCCCGATTTATCCAGCTCACTGCAAAGCGTCCAGTTGCAGCGCGGTATCGGTACGTCCACCAACGGCGGCGCGGCGTTTGGCGCCAGTCTTTCCCTTAAAACGCTGGGCGGACAGCCACAGGCGTATGGTGAAGCATCTACGGCAGTGGGTAGTTATAATACGTTTTCGTCCAATATTGCAGCCGGGACAGGCATTTTATCCAACGGACTTTCAGTGGACGCGCGTTACTCACGTGTGTTTAGCGATGGTTATATACGTAATGGTAAAGTAGACCATCAAAATTTTTACGCGGCGCTTTCATATTACACCGATAAGCAATTGTTGCGTCTGCTTTACATGCGTGGCGAGCAGCACACAGGCATTACATGGGAAGGTGTGAGCGCTGAACAAATGCAAGACAAAGAATACGGGCGCCGCTATAATCCCGCGGGCGAATACGTGGATGAAGCCGGAAACAGACTTTATCACGATAATGAAACCGATAATTATTACTCGGACATTGTGCAATTGCTGTTTACACGTGAGCTGACTTCGTCCCTTTCTTTGAATGCCGGATTGAGTTGGAATCACGGGTATGGATATTATGAGGATTACAAAAAATACGATCCGATTTACGGGAAAAAATTTGAATACTACGGTTTGCCGGATCAAATCTTGGGCAGCGTTACACACAAACGCTCAGACATGATTCGCCAACAGTTGATGCTTAACGATTTATATGTGGCAAATGTGGCGGTAGATTACCGGAAAAACGCTTTGAAATGGACTTCCGGCGCCATGTTTAGTTTCTATGATGGCGATCATTATGGAACTATCCCTTGGGTAAAATTCAATCAAAATATTGAAAAAAACTATGAATGGTATCGGAACAATAGTAAAAAAAGCGAGTTAAACTTCTTTACAAAAGCTGAATATCAATTGACCGAGCAATTTTCTTTTTTTGCCGATATGCAGTTTCGTCACATTCTTTATAAATTCAGCGGTATAGACAAAGACAGAAGAGACCCCAGAAAAATGGAAGGCGAATTGCCTTACAATTTTTTTAATCCGAAAGCAGGAGTTTTTTACCGCCTCACCGATATGCACAGCCTTTACGCTTCCGTAGCGGTGGGACAGCGTGAACCGCTTCGCGCCGACCTGAAAGATGCTGTTAAAGGCGGCGCTAACAAAGCTATTTTGCCGGAGTTGATGATTGATTATGAACTGGGTTACCGCTTTCAACATACTAACGGTATAACGGCTGGGGCAAATTTCTATTTTATGGATTACAATAACCAAATGGTACAAACCGGAAAACTTAGCGATGTGGGTTATAAACTCATGGAAAATGTAAAAGACAGTTATCGTGCGGGTATTGAACTGGAAGCATCTATACCCCTGTGGGAAAATAAAGTGCGATTGGACGTTAACGCTACTTTCAGCCGAAACAAGATTAAAAATTATACGGCGTATTTTGATGTATATGATAATCTGAAAGACTATAATAAAGTATACGTGAATGGGGATAAGACCCAAGGGCAACTGCAAACCACCAAGGAGTTGGCATCCACCAATATTTCCTTTTCACCCGATGTGGTAAGCGCGTTAAGCGTTACGTATCAACCTATTTCAAGATTCTACTTAAATCTATTGGGTAAATATGTGGGGAAACAATTCTTGGACAATACTTCGGATGATGCCAAAGCCATTGATTCCTACTTTGTAAGTGATTTTTCCGCGGGATACACCTTACCAAAAATAAGTATGGGAACAATTAGTCTGCAAATCATGGTGAATAACATTTTCAGCAAAGAATACATTGCTAACGGTTGGGCTTCTACGGATGCTTTCTCAAACGGCAGCACGATTAATTACATAGGCTATTATCCGCAAGCTACTCGTAATTTTATGGCAAGACTGACGTTGAAATTTTGATGGGAATATACCTGCCCCTCGTTTTTAACGAGGGGCAGCTGGTTTAACGTTTTTAACATTATAAAAAAAACCGCCTTCTGCCCACTTCCCCTCGCTTGTAGCGCGGGGAAGATGGTTCAGCGTTTGCAACGCGCATTACCCTGCCTCCGCTGATGCGGGTCTCATCACAATAAAGGAAATTGAAGTACCACAAAATTGCAAAGTGAAACACCACAAAAAAGCAAAATACTTTGGTTGTATTCACCAAAATATCTATATTTGCATTCTCTAAATAATAAGTATATGAGCTACTTAGAAACAAAAAACAAATAATATATAACATTATTCGCCCCCTAATGGGGACGATAATTGCAACTATAAATTTCCCTACTACAAATATTTGACATCTCTGATGTCAGTTTTTAACAAGCCACAGCGTGGCAAAATATTTGTAGCAAGGGAAATATCCTCAAACATCGTCCCCGTAGGGGGCGAAGATTTGACAGATACAAGACATCAGTTATTATATGTTATTTATTTTTCATCGCTAACTATTCCAGCAGCAGCTTTTGTGCTTTGCTTTCTTTTATCGGCTTTTCCTCAAAAAAGAATTTCTCTTTCCCGAAAGCGGGTTTCAAATCACTGAACCAAGTGGCATGAGGGTTATATTCGGCAAAAAACGGAATATCTACCCACGCCGGATTTCGTCCTTGTATAAAGCGCAGCACAAACACCTTTTCGCCTGCCGCTTCCTGCACGCCTAGCACTTGAATTTTCCCCGGATGGTCGCTCATGCTTGGTCCGCGCACGGTACGGCAAAGTCCGCTCACTTGGCGGTACGCGCGGCGGAAAATATTCCAGCATTTTTCCAGTGGAATTTCAAAATAACGTTTGGAACCCGTATCCCTTGCAATAAACATATAATAAGGAATACAGCCCAAATCCACTTGTTTTCGCCACATTTCCGTCCACAATTCAGGCTTATCGTTGATGTGTTTCAGCAGCGGCGATTGCGTGCGTATCTGCGCCCCCGTGGCGCGAATGCGTCTTATTGCCTGCTGCACGGCATCGGTGGAGAGTTCCACCGGATGATTAAAGTGCGCTTGTATAGAGAGGTTTTTGCCCGCTTTGATTACTTTTTCAAACAAGCGGATTATTGTGTCGCTGTCTTCATCGGTCAGGTAGCGGTAGGGCCAATAGGTAAGTGATTTTGTACCGATGCGTATGGAGCGGATATGAGCAAATTCAGGCGCTAAAAGCGGCGTGATGTATCCTTCTAAAATATCGGCACGCATGGTCATAGGGTCGCCGCCCGTGAAAAGAATATCGGTTACTTCCCGATGTTTTTGCAGGTATTGCGTCAGCAGATTGGTTTCTTTCATGGCGAATTTAAGTCCGCTCATTCCTGAAAACTGGGGCCAGCGGAAGCAAAAAGTGCAATACGCGTGGCACGTTTGCCCTTGGCTGGGAAAAAACAACACTGTTTCAGGATATTTATGCTGAATGCCTTTCAGCTTGATGTCGTTTAGCGTGGGTACATTATGTTCTTGTCCCGCCGGATTAGGATTTAAACTCAGCCGTATTTCGTTGATTTTTTTGTCTAACGTGGCTTTGTCGGCATTTTCATCCAGCAACTTTTTTACCGCGTTGTAATGTTTTTTATCCAACATCTCTTTTCGCGGAAAGGTGAGTGTAAACATCGGGTCATTTTCCACATTGTCCCAGTCTATAAGCTCGTCCACCACGTAGTTGTTAGTTTTGAAAGGGAGCACTTTGCCTACCACTTCTATGGCTTCGGTTATTTCCCGAGGGAGCGAGCTGATTTGAGGAATACTTTGATAATTGTTCAAAGCATAGGTTTTCAGTACTTTATTGGTCATGTTTTTTTTGTTTTTGAGATAATATAAACTATGCTGTCTTTACAAAAATAAAGAAACATCAAAAAACAGAAGAATTTATTAACAGTTTTTGTTTTTTTATAAGCGTTTGTTATAGTTTGAAAGTAAGAGGATTTTAATAAAACTTTTTTTTTCGATAAAAGTGAAAAGAAATAGCTGTTTTCATTTGATAGTTTCAAAAAATATTCGGAAATTTACACCAAAATTTCAATAAACCATTAACTATAAACTTAACAAAATAATTTATTAATCAATAACAAGTTCCAATTGTCTGTGAGTGAGATGTTTATTGGACTGTTTTTAACAAGGATTGACTTATGGAAGGCGAAAAAAGAAAAATTGAGTTAGAGAAAAGAGACAGTGAAATCATTTATTCCAAAGCCATTAAAGCCGGAAAAAGAATTTACTATTTGGATGTTAAAAAAAGTAGAAACGACGATTTGTACTTGGCAATTACCGAAAGCAAAAAAAGAGTTACCGGATACGATGAAGATGCGCAGGTAACTTATGAGAAACATAAAATTTTCTTATACAAAGAAGATTTCGATAAATTTACCGAAGGCCTGGAAGACGTGGTGAGCTTTATTAAAAAAGAACAAGGTGAAGCTGCACCCAGAGAGGAATACCGTGCCGAAAAAGTGGAAGAAACCGTGATTGAAGAGCCTGTTACAGCCGAAGCTGCTGCCGAAGGCGAACAAAAACGCAGTTTTTTTGATAAATTTAAGTTCTAAAAAATACCAAGAAAATAAAATAACAGCGTCCGATGGCATCCCCACGCGGACGCTTTTTGTATAATCCCCCCTCTTTTGGGGGCTAGGGGGCTTAATTAAAATGAAATCTTTTGCCAGCGACAATTATTCCGGCGTTCATCCTCGTGTAATGAATGCCCTTTTAGAAGCCAATAACGCCCACGAAATATCCTACGGCGAGGATACATTCACTGCCCGAGCGCAAAAACTTTTTAGAAAAGAGTTTGGTGATGATGTGCAGGTACTTTACACGTTCAACGGTACGGGCGCTAACGTGGTAGCCCTTAAAACGTGCCTTTTGCCTTTCCAATCGGTAATTTGTGCCGATACCGCCCATATTCACGTGGACGAGTGTGGCGCGCCGGTGCAAATGACCGGTTCTACGCTCGTGCCTTTCAAAACGCCTGACGGAAAACTTACGCCCGAAATTATCCGCGGCGAGCTTACCCACAAAGGAAACGTGCACCACGTACAGCCCAAAGTGATTTCCATTAGCCAAAGTACCGAACTGGGTACCGTTTATAGTCCCGAAGAGTTAAAAGCGTTGACCGCTTTTGCCCACGAGAACGATATGTACGTGCATTTGGACGGGGCGCGCATTTCTAACGCGGTGGCACATTTGGGTATTTCCTTGAAAGAAGCTACGGTGGATTGCGACATTGATATTATGAGTTTCGGCGGGACTAAAAACGGTCTGATGATGGGCGAGGCGGTACTTATTTTTAACGAAGAACTGAAACGCAACGCGCATTTTTACCAAAAACAATCGGCGCAACTTTTTTCTAAAAACCGTTTTATAGCGGCGCAGTTTATAGCTTTGCTTACCGATGAACTGTGGCGGGAAATGGCGCTTCACGCGAATAAGATGGCGCAACTGCTCGCTTCTCAACTTGCGGATATAAAAGAAGTTACAGTTACGCAAAACGTGCAGTGCAACGCGATATTCGTCATTATACCTCGCCACGCGGTGGAACCGCTTCGGGATGCTTACCGCTTTTACGACTGGAATGTTGATACCGGGGAACTGCGCTGGATGTGCGCTTTTGACACCACCGAGGAAGATGTGTCCGCGTTCGTAGAAAAATTGAAAAGTTTGATTTAATTACGAATTATTAATTACGAATTACGAATGCAGTCTTAAAAAACAAAAGATGATGAAACACCCATGACCAAAACAATCCCAAATTATCGGGATGGACACACAAGGGTATGATTATAAATCTCACAATGCCAAAAGTCCCCCTTGGGGGATTTAGGGGGCTTAATTATAAACAAATGAAAAACTTAACCGATTTTCTAAAACAAATTCCCAAATGCGAACTTCATTTACACATCGAAGGGTCGTTTGAACCGGAATTGATGTTTGAAATAGCGAAGCGCAACCATGTAAAAACGAAGTTTGGCACCATGGATGAGCTTCGCCAAGCGTATCAATTCGGCAATTTGCAAGAATTTCTGGATTTGTATTATGAGGGCGCTAACGCCTTGCTTTACGAGCAGGATTTTTATGATTTAACCACGGCATACTTTGAAAAGTGTAAGGAAGATAACGTAGTGCATACCGAAATTTTTGTAGATCCGCAAACGCATACAGCACGTGGCGTAACTATGGAAACGGTTATCAGCGGCGTTAGTCGGGCGATGAGGGATGCTGAAAAACAATGGGGCGTTACTTCTTACCTGATTGTGTGTTTTTTACGCCATTTAAGCGAGGAATCCGCCTTGCAAACTTTTGAAAAAGCATTAAAGTTCAGAGATAAAATCATTGGTTTCGGACTGGATTCTTCCGAGGTTGGAAATCCGCCCGCCAAATTTGCTCGTGTATTTAAAAAAGCGCGCGCGGCAGGTTTTCAGGTTGTGGCACATGCGGGCGAAGAGGGTAGTGCCGAATATATTTGGGAAGCGCTGAACGTATTAGAAGTAAGCCGTATAGACCACGGTATTCGCTGTGTGGAGGACGAAAAATTGGTAAAATATTTAGTGGAAAATCGTATTCCACTTACTGTTTGCCCTTTATCTAACCTCAAATTGCAAGTAGTAAATGATTTGTCGGCGCATCCACTGAAAAAAATGTTGGAAAAAGGACTGTTGGTAACGGTTAATTCCGATGATCCGGCATATTTTGGCGGATATGTAAACGAAAATTTTCAACAAACGGCGGAAGCCTTAAATCTAAGCAAAGAAGATATTATTCAACTAGCAAAAAACTCATTTATAGCTTCTTATATACCGGATAATGTGAAAGAAAAGTGGGTAAAGAAACTGAGAGATTTAAAATATTAGTTAGTCCGGAAATATAGGTGCCTGACTATTTAAAAGTTAAGCTAAAAAATCAATATCACTTTTTAAAATAATTGGTTAATGAAAGTTCTTAACCTGCCTGCCGGCGATGCAGGTTCGTAATTTTTATTTTGTAATTGATAATTTTTCCTTTTCCAATATCTTTTTCAATTTCTTTACTACGGTGGGCTGTTGTATAGCTACATTATTACGCTCTTTTTTATCGGTTTTCATATTGTAAAGCTGCTCTTGGGGATGATTTCCCAATTCGGTATTGGTGCTTGGATTGGTTTTTGGCGCAGTGCTCGGCTCAATGTATTTCCATTCGGGTGTAACCACAGACAGGGTATTGTTAATGTTTTGTTCTATCAACATTTTTCTTCCGATTTTTTTCTTTCCCAGAAAATCTTCCAAGTAGTTTTTACTGTCGGGCGCGGCGTTTGCGGGTAGCTTTATATTGATTAAATGAGCCATAGAAGCCATTATATCTACTTGCGACATTAACGCGTCTGATACTTGCGCCTCTTTGACCCCTTTTTTCCATCGTACCATAAACGGAACGCGCGTGCCACCCTCGAAAATACTGTATTTACCGCCCCGTAATATGCCCGCGGGGGTGTGTTTGCCGAGCAATTCCACCGCTTGATCCTGGTAGCCGTCGTCCACTACGGGACCGTTATCGCTGGTGAGGATAATCAGCGTGTTGTCCGTGATTTTTAGACTGTCCAATACATTCATTACCGCGCCCACCGTGTAATCAAAAGACAAAATAGCGTCGCCGCGAGGTCCCATACCGCTTTTCCCCGCGAAACGCTGATGGGGTACGCGTGGTACGTGAATGTCATTGGTGCCGAAATAGAGAAAAAAGGGATGATTGCGATTGTTTTTTATAAAATCCACGGCTTTTTCTGTAATTCTGTCGGCAATGTCTTCATCATGCCAAAGCGCGGATTTGCCGCCACGCATATATCCGATGCGCGGAATACCGTCCACTACCGCCATATCATGTCCGTGAGACGGATGTACTCGTAAAAGTTCAGGATTATTTTTGCCCGTAGGTTCCCCTTCAAAAGGTTTTTGATAGTTTACCTGAATAGGGTCGGCAGGGTCAAGATTGACTACTTTGCCGTTCTCAATATATACGCATGGCACCCTGTCGCCTGTGGCAGCCATAATAAAGGAATAGTCAAAGCCAATGTCTTTGAGCGCCGGCGAAATTTCGCCGTTCCAGTTTTGTTTTCCGGTTTCACCACCCAATCCCAAATGCCATTTCCCCACGGCGCCGGTGGTATAATTGGCTTGTTTGAATAAATCTGCCAACGTGTATTGCGCGGGATTGATAATCATTGCGGCGTCGCCGGGCGCGATGCCTGTACCTTCTTTGCGCCACGGATACATACCTGTAAGCAATCCGTAACGCGATGGGGTGCTGGTAGCCGAAGTGGCGTGGCAATTAGTAAAGCGGATGCCCTCGTCGGCAAGGCGGTTTACATTCGGGGTGTGAATGGTTTTGGTGCCGAGCCATCCTAAATCGCCGTATCCGATATCATCAGCCAAAATAATAATGACGTTGGGGGGTATGGAAGTTTGAGCAAAAGCGGCACCCGATGCTAATAAAGTGAGTGCGGTCAAGCTGTGTTTACGTTTCATTGGTAGAGAGTTTTTAGTGGGATGACAAAGATAATGATTTTTTACAGGAAATGAGCTACCCACAAAAAAAGACGGCGCACGCACCGTCTCTCTGTATGTATGCTGGAAATTCTGTTATCCTAACATTTTCCACACCGTTACCTGCAATTTCTTTTGAACAGTTTTTCGGGTATTTTGGGGCAATGTTAACCATAGTTCCGTATCATTTTCCAACGTAAAATGTTCCGAAAGTGTTTTGGCAAGCGCGTTCGACGGGGTAACGGGTTCGCCGTCTTTCTTATAGCCGCCGAGCCAGTATTTGTGCTCTGTCTTCTTTAAATCCCAATCATAATCCGAGGCGATGATTAATTTTCCACCCTTATTCAGCCTTTCCTGAATGTTTTTCAGAAACGCGCGCGGACGGGCTATTTCCTGTAAAATATCAGGCATTACTATCGCATCATACCCTGTAAAATTGGGTTTCAAATTGTTAATATCCCCTTGGAAGAAACAAATTTCGTCTTTTCCTTTGGTTAACCCGTAATCTGCCAGCACCACTTCGCGGTAATGCACCAAATCGCCCTGATCTTTCATCGTGTAACGCATAAAACCGTTCTCACGCAGCGCGATGGACATTTTTACAAACCGCGCCGAAAAATCTACGGCGGTTACTTTGCCGAAATGTTGCGCCAATTCAAAAGCCAAACGTCCTGTATCGGCATTTAAATCCAGAATGTGCTTGTTTGCCGGATTTTTCACGTTTTTCAGGATAAATTCTGAGAGTTGCTTTGAAAAATTGGGCGAGGTGTTCCAATCTTTTTCACAAGCCAATGTAACTTCCGCATCGGTCTCGTACTCGTTGTTCCGGATGTTGAGCGGTGTTTCGGATTGCACCAGCCGAAAGCCCGCGTGCTGATAAAAATGGCGGCGGAAAGCATAGCGCGAGTGCATGGTAGCCTCGTTTCCGGTAGAAATCCAAGAGCCGCCTTTTATCAAATTGTGCTTTCCGTCAAAGGTAGGGGTGGAAAAATCATCGTACATCGGATGCACTTTGAAACCCGGGAATCCGGTGATGGGCGTTTCAGTCCATTGCCACACGTTGCCGAGTACATCGTAAAAATCGCCTTGCTTGAACTTATCCACCGGGCAGGGCGAGGCAAAGTATTCCAAATTGATATTCGCGGGCGCTTTTTCGCCCCATTCCGCCACATCTTTCAGTCCGGATACCTCAAACAGCCGATACCATTCCGCTTCGGTGGGTAGGCGGTGTGTTTTGCCTGTTTCACGCGTTTTCCAATGGGCAAACGCTTTGGCTTCCAAATAATTTACTTCGGCGGGTCCATTCCAAGGCATGGGAATTTCTTCCGCTACCAAGCGCAGGCGATACTCATTGCCTTCTTTCCGCCAAAAGAGGGGCATTTCCGCTTGTTTAAATGTGCGCCAATTCCATCCTTCCTCTGTCCATAATTCCGGCGTGTGATAACCGCCCGCTTCAATAAATGTTAGAAATTCACCGTTGGAAATCAGGTGTTTTGATGCCGCGAAATCGGGAATTTCTTCTTCATACACACCGTATTCATTGTCCCAGCCGTAAAAAGGGTGGGTGAGCGATTTGCCTAATTTTACCTTGCCGCCCGGAACGGGAATCATTTCATTTTCAGGCGCGTTGCCATGTTCTTTACAAATCGAACCAAAACGTCCGGCTACCACTTGTTCCAGCGGTAACTGGCGGATAAGTACGGATGAGGTTTCCAAGTGGATTCGTTCGTGCTCAATGCCCATCATAATAATCCACATGGGGCTTTCCCACGAGATAGGCAGCTGAAAATCAACGGTATCAATCACGTTAAGCACCACTTCTTTGACTTTATCTCGGTAAGCGCGTACTTCGTGCACAGGGGGCCAAGTGTAGTGGTTGTTGTCCAAATCATCCCAACTCATCTCGTCCACGCCGATAGCAAAAATAGACTCAAAATCGGGATTTACACGGGTATCAATGATTTTTGCCAGCATCATTTTATTGATAAAAAATGCTGCCGTATGTCCCAAATAGAAAAGAATGATGTGGCGCAACGGGTCGCCACGGTGGTAAAATACATCGTCGGACGCCAATTGTGTATATAAAAGTTCGTCAATTTCCCATGTTTTAAGGAAATATTCCCGGATTTCTTGTCGTTTTTGTTCCGGTGTGCCTGCACGTAAGTCCAGTGTTTTTGTGATTAGGTGTTGCATTGTTTCTGTTATAAATAGAGATTTTTTTTGCTTTAATATTGAAGTCGTCTTGAATTCTATTTTTAAGAAAAACTCCAGCGGAATTTAATATTTGTAGCAAATTTTAACCATAAATATTCAACCCCGATAGGGGTCGCACCTAAAAAATGTGCATTTTGCTACAAATATTTGGCTTCTCTGAAGCCAAAAACACGATCATATAACATTCGTTAAAAAGTCAAAAACGACTTCATTTTAAGTAGAGATAGTGTAAATAAAATTTTATTTACTTTTGAATCTGTTTTTTACTAAATCATACATTGATTTCATGGCAAAATACTTTTCCATATAACTATCTATTTGCCATTCTTCTAACTTTGAATTTGCCATAGTTATATGTGAATATTCAAGATGTTCATCGTTGTCTAAAATAGATAATACCATTTCATTGAATCTTTCCACATCTAAGGGATGAAAACTTTCTGGACTTTGATTTATCCAAAAATTAAAATTTTTGTTAGCCTTATTAGATTTGAAATAATTGTAATTATTCATAGTTATGAAATTTGACGTTTTATTACTAAACATGTTGATTTGCATTAATCGTTAAGTAAATATAACTATCATAATATAGACTTTTATTGTTTATGATAATTTATCATCCAATAAATGCCGAATTTATCTTTCAGCTGTCCATAATAATCGCCCCAAAACTGCACTGCCAGCGGAACAAGCACAGCGCCGCCTTCTGACAAAGCATTAAATAGACGCTCAGCTTCCTCACGACTGTCCGGGAAAATGGATATGTAATTGTTATTGCCTTCCACGAGGTTTTGCATGCCGCCCGGATACGTATCCGAGCCCATCAGCAAATCCCCACCAATAGGCAATGCCACGTGCATTACGCGGTTTTTATCTTCTTCGCGAAGTTCATCAGCGCCTGGGGCGTCGCCCATACGCATAATGCCACCCAAAAACTCGCCACCAAATACGGACTTGTAAAACGTAAACGCTTCTTCGCATTTCCCGTTAAAATTCAGATAAGGATTTAATTTTGCCATTTTTTTTTAGTTTTTGAAGTGCCTAATTAATGTGTGAAAATGAAATCGATATAAATTATAAGACACGTTTACGCGTGTTGGTTGAAAAATGTATTTTGAGTAAAGGCGTGGGGTGCATACTTTTTCTACTTAACTTGTGTTTTATTGGCGGTTACCAATTATCGTACTTGATTGTCCGCATTATCCACGCTGAAGGCGAATGGTTTATTTTTACATGAGTCTTTTCCTGAGAAGATTAGGGAAAAACTTTCACCCCAATTAACTTATCGTATCGCTCGCCGAATCCGCGATGATAAATGTAAATGGCGTATTGGTTTTGCGTTTGCCAAAAACTTCCTTCAATGGACGCGGCTGTGGCTTTTTCCTCGCCTTTTTGCCGAAACCAATATTGATAATTGTATCCGCCTTGTTTAAGTAAAACGCTTTTAGTGTACATCTTTTCGTTCATATCGTAGTCCATACGGTTTGACTCATTCATCTGATTATAATTGTACTCGCCCCCAAGAAATACGGCACCATCAAAAAAGGGGGCGTCTTTTTTAAGGAAAAAATTTACGTAAATGTAATCTGCCATAATCTCATCGTCAGGATGGTTTTGATAATTGATAACAAATTTTCCGTTTACATCAAAATCGTGCTGATACAAGGAGCGGGTATTTACTTCATCGGGAAAAAGGTACGCTTGATAATAGGGATTAACATATCTGATGGTATTAATACGTTCGCTGTAATTATAGATGGACGATATGTCAAAACGACGGTACTCATTTCCGCCTTCAAAAATCAGACTGCGGTTATTATTATAGGTGAGTTTATCGGAACTGAAAAATGTGGGTTTAATACGTGTAACTTGATTATCCGGGCGATTATTTTGCCTTACCACTACTTTAATTTCCGAGTGTGGGTCACGTACATAATATCCTTTGAGCATCACGTCAAAATCCAATTGCTGCAATCGTCCGTTAAGCTCCGTATCGGTATTTCCGCGGACATTGGCGAGAATATCCACACGTGGTTCTACTACCGAAAAGCAAAGCGTAGAAACTGGATTTTCAGTTTCATTGTTTTTATAAATTTCCACTACGTAATTGCCTGAGATTTTAAAATTCATATCGTTGTTTGGCAATTGGAAAGCGTAATGCGTATATAGCACGGTGGTGTTTATAGACGTTTTATAATCTTCCACACGCCCGTTAGTAAAGCCGCTCAAATACTCGTTGGTAGAAATTTCGGAGAGTGTCCAATCCGCGTTGCAATGGCGTACACGGTAAGAAAAGGACTGGATTTCGTGCGAAAGGTTGTCAAAACTTATTTGCAGCGCGTCTTCACTGCCAAGCGTAATAATAGGCAGTTTCAGCGCGTCGCCATTGACTTTTGCCTGCAAGGTTTTGATGTTTTTATTCAAAATTTGCGTGCGGTTTGTCTGCTGAGCGTTTATCGAAAAAAATGTGGTAAACAATATCGATAAGAATACTAAGTGTTTGATTGGCATTTGATTGCTTTTTGGTTAATAGTTCAACTAAAAGAAGGATTTTCAACAAAGAGAAATCCTATTTCTTAAATGTGCTCTTAATAATTTTATTCAAGTTAAGATGACCTGTATGTATTGAATAGCAAAATTACAAAAACTATTCCTAAATCAAAAAACAGAGTTTATCTCAAATTAAGTTTTTCTTTTTGCCGAAAATGGATGTGAAATATTCAAAATTTCAGACTGCAACCGGCTTCGCTAATCAGCCTATACGCTTTAAGGCGGATTGTGGACTTAGTTTTGGTGAATTTTAAGCCTAATATTCATCTTTGTAGTTTACTTATTCCCCGATATTCAATAGAAATAGTAAGAAAATAAAGGAATTGTGAAAACAAGTTTAGTTTTTGAGGAGAATGTAAGGGAACGGAAAAGTATTTTGGAGAAGGAGGAGAGGGAGAAAAGGGAGAGGAGAAAAAATTTCTATTAGTCATTAATATTCAATCATTGTTGAGTAAATTTCCTTATTTTTGTGCAAAAATAGGGAAAATCGCTAAAAACACATCTTTCTATTATGACCACCCAAAGTGAACAAGCGTTAGAAAACGGACTTATAAAAACATTAGTTGAAAATGGTTACGAGTTTATCAAACTAAAAGAAGAAGAAAACTTATACGCCAACTTCAAAAGTCAACTTGAAAAACACAACAAAAAGCAGTTGGCTCTACACAATCGAACTCACTTTACCGACAAAGAATTTGATAGAATCCGCATATATTTGGAAGGCGGTACACGATTTGACAAAGCAAAAAAACTTCGTGATTTGTTTCCGCTCGATTTAGATAATGGCGAACGAATATGGGTGGAGTTTCTCAATAAGAACAAATGGTGTCAGAACGAGTTTCAAGTATCTAATCAAATTACAGTTGAAGGCAGAAGAACGTGCCGTTACGATGTTACCATTCTTATCAATGGTTTGCCGTTGGTGCAAATAGAACTGAAAAAGAGAGGTTTGGAACTCAAACAAGCTTATAATCAGGTGCAGCGCTATCACAAAACGTCATTCAGCGGATTGTTTGATTACATTCAACTGTTTATCATATCCAACGGCATAAACACACGCTATTTTGCCAATAATCCCAACGGTGGTTATAAATTCACATTCAATTGGACAGATGCGGAAAACAAGCCTTTTAACGATTTGAGTATGTTTGCCAATTTCTTTTTAGAGAAATGCAATTTGGGCAAGATGATAAGCAAATACATTGTGCTTCACGAAGGCGACAAATGTTTGATGGCGCTCCGCCCGTATCAGTTTTACGCTGTGGAGCGGATTTTGGAACGCATACAAAATAACCCAAACGAAAATGGCTATATATGGCACACAACAGGCGCGGGTAAAACCCTGACGTCATTCAAAGCGGCTCAATTAGCTTCTGAAATCGACGGTATCGATAAAGTGCTTTTTGTGGTGGATAGGCGAGATTTAGATACACAAACACAGTCGGAATACGAGGCATTTGAACCCGGTGCAGTGGATAATACGGACAATACGCGCAAACTTATCCAACATTTGAGCGGAAAATCCAAAATAATAATTACTACCATTCAAAAATTGAACAACGCCGTAACAAAAGACTACTACAACAAGCATTTACAAGAGGTGCGAAATAAAAAAGTGGTAATGATTTTTGATGAATGCCACCGTAGCCATTTTGGCGAAAGTCATAAAAATATTGTTAGGTTCTTCAATAATCTACAATTATTCGGCTTTACCGGAACGCCAATTTTTGTTGAAAATGCCAAGCAAGAACACACCACTGCCGAGTTTTTTGGAAAACGATTACACAGCTATTTAATCAAAGATGCCATTGCCGATGAAAATGTATTAGGCTTTTTAGTGGAATATTACAAAGGCAAAGACGAGGAAACTGCCGATTTTATGCGGGAAAACCGTATGCGGGAAATAGCCCAATTTATTCTTGCCAATTTCAATAAATCAACCTTTGATGGCGACTACAACGCATTGTTTGCTACACAATCAATACCGATGCTGTTGGCTTATTACAAAATATTTAAGGAACTGAACCCCAAAATAAAAATCGGCGCCGTTTTCACATACACCCCAAACAGCAGTCAAGACGATGAGCAAACCGGAATGAATCAGGGTTTTGAAAATGAGCGAGTTGCTTCTGATGAATTGCAAGTGATTATAAACGACTATAATACAATGTTCGGCACTTCATTTTCTACCGAGAATTTTCGCGCTTATTACGATGACGTAAACCTGCGTATGAAAAAGAAAAAGCCCGAAATGCAACCGCTTGATTTGCTCTTGGTGGTTGATATGTTTCTCACGGGTTTTGACGCTAAAAAACTGAACACGCTATATGTGGACAAAAACTTGGAATACCACGGTTTGTTGCAAGCGTTTAGCCGTACTAACCGTATTTTAAACGACAAAAAACGTTTCGGAAAAATAGTCTGTTTCCGCGATTTAAAGAGCAATGTAGATACTTCTATCAAACTTTTTAGTAATAACAATCCTTCTGAAACAATTATACGTCCGCCTTACAACGAAGTAAAAAAGCAATTTAACGATTTAGCGTTGGATTTTAAGGAAAAATACGCTGATGTTCAATGTGTTGATAACCTAAAAAGCGAATACGAGAAACGAGATTTTGTGTTGGCTTTTCGTGAAATAATCAAGAAAAGAGCCGAAATACAAATTTACGAAGATTTTGATGCCGACGACCCTGAATTTATGTTGACAGAGCAGGAATTTATGGATTTCCGAAGCAAATATTTGGATATTGCCATTGGAAACATTCATGCCGACAGCGATAGTATGGTAGCCGAACCGCCCATTCCTTATGGCGATGACAGAGGAATAGAGGATATTGATTTCTGTTTGGAACTGCTTCACAGCGATGTGATTAACGTAACGTATATCCTTGCGCTCATTGCCGATTTGGATACCGCGAGCGATGATTATCCCGAAAAACGGCAAGAAATTATCGACACAATGATAAAAGATGCCGTAATGCGCAACAAAGCCAAGTTGATAGATGGATTTATTCGTCAAAATGTGGATAATAACAAAGAAGGCTTTGAAAAATCAAAAGCGGACGGCACAATGGACTTGGAAAGTCGCTTGAACGATTATATGAATAAAGCTCGGCAGGAAGCGGTTGAATACGTATCGGAAGAAGAAGGCGTTGATGTAGAATCCTTAATTCGTTTTCTTGAAGAATACGATTATTTGCAACGCGAAAAAACGGAAATCATTCAAGAAGCGGTACGAAAAAAGAAAATCAAGCTTAAAGAACGGAAGACTGTTCAAAGCCGAATATTAAAAAAATTACGAACAATAATTAATCTATTTAATTGGGAATAAGATATGAGCGAAGAACTGCAACAAAAACTGCGTACCCAACTTTGGGCGGTGGCAAACGCATTAAGAGGAAATATGTCGGCAAGCGACTTTATGTATTTCTCTTTGGGTTTTATTTTTTATAAATATCTTTCAGAGAAAATAGAACTTTACGCTAATGAGGAACTGCAAGAAGATGGGTGCACTTTTAGAGAGGTTTGGAAGGGAAATGATGAAGAGTTAAAAGAGGCTATTAAGGAACAGTGTATCGAAAACTTAGGCTATTTTATTCAGCCGGAATACCTTTTTTCAACCATTATCGACAAAATAAACAAAAAGGAAAACATACTACCGCTCTTGGAGCGTTCGCTGAAAAGGGTAGAAGACAGCACCATAGGGCAAGACAGTGAGAGTGATTTCGGCGGACTTTTTTCCGATATTGATTTAGCGTCGCCAAAACTCGGAAGAACCGCTGACGACAAAAATCGTTTAGTAAGCGATGTATTGATTGCCCTGAACGGAATAGATTTCGGATTGAAAGAAGCCGATGAAATTGATATTCTGGGAGACGCCTACGAATATATGATTTCGCAATTTGCAGCCGGAGCGGGTAAAAAAGCGGGCGAGTTTTATACCCCGCAAGAAGTAAGTCAAATATTGGCAGAAATTGTTACCACAGGGAAAACACGTCTGAAAGACGTTTACGACCCCACGTGCGGCAGCGGCTCACTACTTTTGCGTACCGCCAAAAACGGCAATGCCGATGTAATATACGGACAAGAGAAAAATCCGACCACATTCAATCTTTGTCGTATGAATATGCTGTTGCACGGAGTGAAATACAACGATTTCAACATACAAAACGGCGACACATTGGAAGCTGATGATTTTGGCGAAAAACAATTCGATGCCGTCGTTGCCAATCCCCCTTTTTCTGCCACGTGGAGCGCGGCGAGCAAATTTAACGGCGACGACCGTTTTAGCGCCGCCGGCGTACTCGCTCCTCAATCAAAAGCCGATTATGCCTTTATTTTGCATATGATTTACCACCTAAACGATAGTGGGACAATGGCTTGTGTGGCGCCGCACGGCGTATTGTTTCGTGGAGCTTCGGAAGGAAAGATTCGTCAATTTCTGATTGAAAAGAAAAATTACATAGACGCCATTATCGGATTACCTGCCAATATTTTCTACGGGACAAGCATACCCACGTGCATTCTTGTGATGAAAAAATGTAGAAAGGAAGATGACAACATTCTTTTTATTGACGCGAGCAAAGAATTTGAGAAAATTAAAACGCAAAATAAGCTAAGGCAAGAGCATATCGAAAAAATTGTAGAAACATACCGCAATCGTACCGAAATAGAAAAATACAGTCATTGCGCCACCTTGCAAGAGATAAAAGACAACGATTACAACCTCAATATTCCCCGCTATGTGGACACTTTTGAGGAAGAAGAACCTGTGGATATTCATGCAGTAATGCAAGAAATAAAAGAATTGGAAACCAAACGAGCCGAATTGGATAAAGAAATTGAGGTGTATCTGAAGGAATTGGGATTGGTGCTTTAATTTAATCCTTAATGTTTTGACTGAATGATAATAAAAAAGCAAGATGGAAACTAAAAACAAAAAAAACGGCAACATTCCAAATTT
>MTLC01000678.1_pt6 | contig 44658 bp, 41 predicted proteins | sample 1982451 | NCBI WGS metagenome assembly MTLC01 (sample SAMN05710165, study PRJNA340218) | biofilm metagenome | isolation source: sample SPH anode biofilm adapted to +100 mV | place: USA | collected 2012-02-03 | reverse complement strand
GGAAAGCGGGTTGGGTTCACGCCCTCACGAGTTCGAATCTCGTATCCTCCGCCATCCCGAAATCGGCTCTGACTAGGCTAGATAGTCTGTCGGAGCCGGTTCTGTTTGCAGGCCGTGCTTTTATCGTGCTTTTACGAGAGGAGCAGAGCGAGTCGCGCCCCGCATTGCGTCGGCCACCGCCCCGGGCGTTAGGGACGGTCCTGTCACGTTCTCGAGGGATGGCGCGGTCCTGTCAAAGCTGGGTTTGTATCGCTCGCGCGACGACCCGCTCCATCGCTCCCAGGAGTTTCAGCCGGATGGATCGCCGACGCCCACGTCTGGTATCGACAATCTTCCGCCAGGTGGCTTGGTGTTCGGTCAGCACAGGCCGGTGGTCACCCGAGAGGACCTCTGATTCGTAGGTGCAGAACTCGCCGGACACTGCGCGCGAGTGTTCCAGGGAGTGGGGCGCGAGAAGGTACCGCAGGGGCGCAGGCACTCCCATGCCGCCCGGGTGCGCTACGAGACTGACGAACTGGGCTAACTGTGCCGCGCTGACGCTCGCGGAGAGCGCCGCGACGTTCTGTCGGGATCGCTGAGTACGTTTGGCGCCGGCGATGTAGGTGGGGTCGTCGAGCAGGCCTCGCCGGTCAAGGCTGAGTTCGCCGAGGTCGAGCTGGCCCAGGCACACCATGCAAGGGCGTTCCGGAACCAGGGTGTGTGCACGCCAGATCCCGCTCTTGAGTCGTCCGTCTTTGAATGTGTCGAGCGCTATGCCGCCATCGATGACGGGGATCAGGTCGGCGAATGCGGCCAGGTTCATCACCGCGCGTGGCCAGGGCCGGTCCACGCAGGAGAAGACCACGTCGTAGTCGAGGGCGGCGGAGAGGCCCTCGGGGTCGGTGATGCTGACCTCATGTGGCACCGCGCGGAATCGTGCAGACGTGGCCGCGGACTCCATGAGTCGGATGGCGACCTCAACCTTGGAGCGGCCCAAGGCGGCATCGAGGCGGGTGGCGCCGATCATCCGGTCGAGGTTGAGGACTTCGACGCCGTCGTAGTCCATGACGCCAATGGTCTCCACTCCAGTCGCGGCCAGTCGCTGCGCAATGTCGAGACCCACGCTTCCGGCTCCAACAATCAGCACGCGCAGGCGCGCGATGGTTGCCTGAGTGCGTTCGCCCCAGGACGAGATGGTACGGAACTGGGCTTCGGTCGCCGTCGGGACGGGACGCAATTGGTCGTTCCAACTGACTTGTAGCTTGGGCGATACGACTCGGGCCGATTCGGCCGAGGTCGGAGTCGCTCGATCGAGCCAGAAGCGCGCAGACCACGCGTGGTCGCCGGCCAGCGTCATCCCTAGCAATGGCATCTCGGTGTAGCCGCGCGCCACCCGCTCGTAGTCGGATTCTGTGGAATGGTCCATCCTGCTCAAGCCTTGCCAGCCGCGGCCTTTGGGATGGGAGTGCAGAAGAACCACGCCTTCCCCGCGGGCGCGAGCCTCGCTGGCAACGCGAAGGACGTACCCACTGGTGAACGACGCGTTGCCGTGGACGAGCCGCTCGTTGGGACGGGGGGTGACCACCGACCGCAGGAGCGCCGTGGCGCGCCCATTGCCGTGCGACCACCCATAGGTGGCCGCGAGGACATCCTCCTGCCCGTCCTCGCGAAGCAGATGTTCGCGCATGGTGATGTCGAGGTCGCCGGTCATGGCGACCGAGTAGCGCATGTCAGGCCGCCGCTGAGACGGCCAGAGAAAGGAGTCCGCGGACGTGGCGTATCCAGGCGAGGGCGGGTGGAACTGAGGTGTCCGTGAGCTGAAACTCTCGCGAGTGTCGGTTCCATCCTGGCGGACAGTCAGTGGAATCGGCGTTCGTGGGTTCGAACGTGATCGTGTCTGGAAGGTGCACCCAATGGGGTGGGATCTGCGGCCAGTTCTGGACCTCCGAGAGACTGACGCCCGTGGGCACCAACTGGCCCGAAAAGTTGCCGCCGACGGCAAGGATCTTGTAGGTGAGACGCGCGCCGTCGTCGCGAACCTCGATGCCGGCCCGGGCCATGTCCTCGATGAAGCGCTGAGCCCCGCCCGCGGGATCGCTCACGCCACGCCCCCGACCCGCTTAGCAGTGACGAAGACGTCACCGTTCTTGATCTGGACGACCTCGTTGTCCTTGAAGGTTTCCGGCGTGCCTGTGCCGTTCACTCGCGCGAGGTCGTACTCGGCCGGGCTTACTCCCGCCAGACGGAGCAGCGCCGCCGCCTCCTGGTCGTTGTCGTAGGTCGACTGGGACTCACCGTCGATCGTGAACCGGACCTTCTGCCGCGTCACGAACCGCTCGCCATCGTGGAGGTCGAGGATCTGGGCGTCGCGGACGCGCTCCTCGACTCCGTGCTTGGTGATGAGGAACAGGTCGAAGGCCTTCGGATCGCGGCCAGCGAGGCGCAGCAACGCTGCGGCTTCCTGATCGTCGTCGCCGGTTGTGTACGCCGTGTTGTCGATGATGATGCGGAGGGAATGCGAGGGTGCCACGGTGGGCTCCTTCCTGTGTGTAGCGTGTCCTCACTCCGGCCCGACCGGAGTGAGGTACTGTTTACCTGTCGGGTAAACCCAGCATAGCACACCACCATTTACCTAAGAGGTAAACCTTGTTCCTGGCCTGGTCGGATCAGCGGCTTCAGCGCTGCTGTACCCACGGTGACCAGCTCCGGGCCGCCAGTCGGGGACACGCGGCAGCAGCCGAGGACCTGATGTGCACGATCGTGCGGGCGCAAGATCTCGCCGTTGTGCTGGGCCTGCGCAGCATCACGACTACTGCGGCCGGTGATGGCCTGACATTCTCGCTAGAGGAGGCTGAGATGTACGTGCGACCACTTACAGCTGATGGCAAGCTCCGAGGACTTCGACCATTCGCCGCACTCTCGATCCACGGCGACGTCCGTAGTCTTCTCGTCGATGAGTTCAGGGTTGGCGGCCGGTCCCTCCTGCGAATCGCGAGTTGAGGCCATGGCCACCTACGGAGTCGAAGAACCGGCCCTCGACTGGGCGCCGCATCCCGGTCGCATGCTCCAGCGCGAGCTCGATGCTCGCGGAATCAGTCAGGCCGAACTCGCCGCTCGGGCAGGGTTGAGCACTAAGCACGTCAACCTAGTCATCAAAGGAAACGCGTCCCTGTCGTCGGACGTTGCCGTCACCTTGGAGCAGGTGCTGGGAACGCCAGCTGAGTTCTGGTTGAGCCTAGAGGCGGCCTACCAGGCTCAAGAGATCCGCGCGCAGCGCCGCGAATCGCTGGCGAGCTATTCAGAGTGGGCCTCCAAGTTCCCACGCGACCTGCTCGTTGCCAGGCGAGTCATCAATGCTCGTGACGCTGCAACCGAGATCGTGGCCAAGCTCCTCAACCTCTTCCAAGTTGCCTCCCCATCGGCATTCGAGAAGACCTGGCTGGAGCCACAGGCCTCATACAAGCGCAGCCAACTACACCAAATTGACCCCTACCTCACAGCACTCTGGCTTCGACTCGCCGAGATCGAGGCCGACAACCTGCTGGCCAGCGCCGCACCCTACGACCCCGACGCATTGCGAGAGCTGGTCGCCAGCCTGCCGCCATTGACGACCAGGGAGATCGCGGATGGATTCCGCGAGGCGCAGCGACTCCTACTCAGCGCGGGAGTCGCACTTGTATTCGTTCCCGAAATCAGCAGCACGCGGATCTGCGGTGTATCGCGTTGGGTAGGCGGTCATCCAATCATCGCAGTAACCAGCCGCTACAAGATGTTCGACAGCTTCTGGTTCACACTCCTCCACGAGATCGCACACATCCTGATGCACCCCAGACGAGGCACCTACATCGACTTCACCGGCAAGGCTCAGGACAACACCGATTCCCGCGAAAGCGATGCCAACAGCTTTGCCGAGGAGACCCTGATCCCATCAGCGATGCGTAACCGTGTGATTGCCGCCACGACCACAGAGGAGATAGTCGACATCGCCGACCACCTTGGGATCTCAGCTGGCGTTGTGGCGGGCCAGCGAGCCTTCCTCACTAACGACTGGGGTGGCGCGATCGCGAAACTCCGGAGCCGAGGTGACCTCGAAGTGGAGTTGGGCTGAGTCCGGATCACAGCGCAAGGGTCTGGTAGGTGTCATCGCGATAGCCGAGTCTGCGCTCCAGGACGTCCGATGCTTCGGGGAGTACAAGCTCGGCGCTGGCCGAGGAGTCCGCACTGGGCTGAGGGCGGACCGTGGAGTTCAGACGGTTTGGCGGTACTTGCGCGCGGCCGGAAGAGGGCGGAACATGCGCCGGAGATCATCGAGCCGGACGCGGATGAGCCGACGACCGGCGTGAACGGCAGGCAGTTCGCCGGTGGCGATGCGGTGCCTCAGCAGGTCGACGCTCACGGCGTAGAGGATGGCCGCATCCTGGAGCGAGACGTACTCGGGCCTCAAGGTGCTGGAGGTCATGGGGTTCTCCCTTCGCTCTGTGGCGGCCATCCACGTTGGGTGACCGGGCGTTGCACTCACCAAGAACAGGCAGACGAACGGCCCTTCGGTGGCCACCCGTCGGCGTCCGCCCGGGGTGTGCGGTCGGTTCTCAATGCCTTCGAGCGATGAGTTACTCCTAGTGGTTGGGGGTTGACGACTCCGGGACTGAGGTTCAAGCTGGACGAATCTCCAACCGGCCCGGGGCGGCAAGGTCTTTACGCAGTGGAGCATCAGGGCTGGGAAGACGCCGCAACAGGTCGTGGTTGGAGACACAACTGGAACCAGCTGGACCCCCTCAGCGGTGAATCTTCGAAGCGAATCTCCGAAGCCCTGGCCACCGAAGCCTCGGCCATCTGCCTGTTTAGGGGTAGAAGCGGAAGGAGAGCCGCGTGCTGTTCTGGAGGGGTCGCCATCAGGGCGTGCTGGTCGGTGCTATAGCGCTGGCCCTGGTCGCCGGGTGCACCTCGACGGTTGCGCCCACCCAGGCTCCGACTGTGACCTCGACGCCGTCGAGCAGCCCGACGCTGACCCAAACGCCGCCGTCCGCGACACCGACCGTCACGCCGACCTGGGACGCTGATCAGGCCGCTGCGGTCAAGTCCGTGGAGGAGTTCATCGGTACCTCGATGAAGATCCTTGCCGATCCCTCAGCATTCACGTCCGATGAGACGTCCAAGCTCTTGTCGTCCTCGAGTGGAGGCGACGCCCTGGCAGCCAGCGTTGGGTCCTTCGACACGATGCGCAAGAAAGGATTCCGGGTTCTCGGCTCGGTCGACCTGCTCCGAACCTCGCCCACAGATCCGGTCGATGAGGGTCGTGGACGGGAGGTTCACGTAACGGTGTGCCTGGACCAGTCTTCGCTTCGGGCAGTTGATCGAGACGGGAAGGCGGTCTCGGACGAGCGCTACCAGTACCCGGACTACCTGCTCCGCCAGTTCTCTGTTCGCCGACCAGTCGATGGGGATGCCTTCCTGGTGTTCGGCTTCCAGACCATCAACGGTGCGTGCCCATGAGAACCGGACGTGTTGCTCGCTGGATCGGCGCGACGATGGCCGCGCTCGCTTTCCTTGCAATTGAGCCGCCGCCTGCCCTCGCGGCTGGTGGTGGCGACTGTGACGTCATCTCTGGCTCCTGCGAGGTCCACGACGTCGATCCGCCGAAGCCCGCGCCACCCAAGTCGGACCGCGACGGGCCCGACAAGTCCCCCGAGCTGCCCAACTGTGCGTCCTTCCCGGGCGCGTCCGACTCTCCGCCGGATGACCCGGAAGGGTGGGTGCAGATCGGCTGCATGGAGGGTTCGATCGCGATCACCTTGTGGGTGGAGGGTGGCCCGAGTGCCGAGCAGATCGCTCGGTCGCTGGTTGCTCGCGTCCAGCTGAAGCCGATCGAGATCGGTCTGGTCCCGCGGGGTACTGACGCCATGACGGTGGTGGGCATGCCGGTCTGGCTGTGGGTGGATGACCCGACGCCGACGACGTGGGGGCCGGCCACGATCTCGGCCGGCGGGGTGACCCTCACGGCCAAGGTCACGGCTGTCGTTTGGGACATGGGCGACGGGACGACGCTGACCTGCGGCAAGGGCACGGAGTGGAAGCGCGGGATGGGCGGCGACCCGTCCCCGACCTGCGGCCACACCTACTCCGAGCAGGGCAGCTACACGATCCGGGCGCGGTCGCGCTGGGTGGCGATCTGGTCGGGCTATGGGCAGTCGGGAACGATCCCGGTCACGTTGAGCACCACGAGGCAGCTCGACGTGGGTGAGATCCAGGTGATCGAGACGGGTGGATAGAACCAGAACTGGAGGTCTGGGATGAGAGCCGAGCCGCAGACGAAGAAGACCCCGGGGACTGGGACCGAATCCGCTCACAGCCCCGCGGCCAAGCCGGTGGCGGTGGGACGCACCAAGCTGCAGCGCAGTCCGGTGTTGATCGCGATCGGGTTGTTGGTCCTGGCGGCCGGTGGGGTGTTCGGCTGGTTCATGTGGGTGTCCACGTCCACAGCCTCCGAGGTGGTGGTCGCGAAGGTGGACGTGCAGCGTGGCCAGGTTATCGCGGCCGAGGATCTGACGACTGTCCGAGTCACGCTCGACCCGTCGTTGCGGACGGTCCCCGGCTCCGAGCTCAGGACTCTGGTCGGGCAGCGCGCGGCTTTCGACGTCGCTGCTGGCACGCTGATCTCCCCGGACCAAGTGACAGCCGCGGTGTTGCCGCCCCAGGGGATGTCGGTCGTCTCGGTTCCGGTGCCGGCCGGCTTGGTGCCGACGGTTCCGATCCGCGCCGGGGATATCGTTCGGTTGGTTCAGACTCCCGAGCCGGCCGGGTCGGTGACGGGGACGCCGCTAACGGTCACCGCCGAAGTGGTGGATGTCACCGCGGGTGACGCCGACACCATCGTCCAGGTGCTGGTGCCGGCCGACAAGGCGTCGGGCCTTGCCGAACTCGCCGCCACGGGCCGGGTTGCTGTGGTCCTGGACTCGGCAGCGAGGTGAGACATCGTGGCGATCATCACGCTTGCATCAGCGTCCGGTTCGCCGGGTGTGACCACGACAGCGCTGGGCTTGGCGATGGCGTGGCCGCGTCCGGTGTTGTTGGTTGAGGCTGACCCGACCGGCGGCTCGGCGTTGTTGGCCGGGTACTGGCGTGGCCAGCGAGACCAGGCCGGGCTCCTCGAACTGGTGATGGCCGAGCGGCACGGCGTCTTGGCGGACGCGCTCCCTCGAATGGTGCTCACCGTTGACGGCACCGACGTTTCGGTGGTGGCCGGGACGAAGTCACACGAACAGGCCGCGAGCCTCGTGCGGCTGTGGGACCCGCTGCTGTTGGTGTTGCAGGACCTGTCTGGTCAGGACGTGATCGTGGACGCTGGCCGGCTCGGCCTGGAGGCTTCCCCGCAGCCGCTGGTCAGATACTCCGACGTCACCCTTCTCGTCACCCATTCGAGTCTGACTGCGCTCGCCGCGGCACGGTCGTGGGCCAGGACGCTTGCCGCCGATGTCGTGCCGGGCCACGAGGTGAAGATCGTTCTAGTGGGCGAGGGTCGGGTCTACCGGGCCGCCGAGGTCAACCGGACGCTGGGTCTACCGGTGGAGGCGTCGATCGAGTGGGACCCAAAGCGCGCGGCGGTGTTCTCGGCCGGGACGCCGTTCCCGCCGGCTCGCTTCGGCGGCGAGCAGGCAGCGGCGAGGGCCTTCGAGCAGTCCGGCTATGCGCGCAGCTTGCGGACCCTGGCGACTGCGCTTCGCCCAACCGCTGTGGGCAGCGAAGAGGTCCGGGCGGCAACCGGAGGAGCGAGGACATGAACGACGACCGCGAGTTCACCCACGATCCCCTGGATCTGCCGATCTTCGGCGGCAACGACCCGGCCACCCCACCGGCACGGCCCGGACGCGTCCGGTCGACCTGGAAGTTCCCCGGCCCGACCCCCGACCCCGACCTCGCACCGGCCCCAGCGAAGTCGGTTCCGATCTCCCAGACCTGGGAACCGCCCCTGGTTTCGGTGAGCCAACTGTTGGCGAAGCACCGCCAGAGCATCGGGCTGGATTGGGTGCAGGTGGCCCGGTTGCGCGTCGAGGCATCGGAGCGCCTGTCCGACCTGATGAGCGGCGCCACTTGGGACAAGGAGGAGCAACACCTCCAGGGTTGGGCCGTGATCCGGCAGCTGCTCGACCAGGACACCGCCGAAGCCCTCGCGAGGGGACGAGAGGTGCGCTCTCCGTCCGCGCAAGAGGCGCTCGCCCAAGCGGTCTTCGACGCGGTGTTCCGGCTCGGTCGCCTCCAGCCGTTGGTGGACGACCCTTCGATCGAGAACATCATGATCACCGGCCACGATCGGGTGGTCGTGGAGACCTCCGACGGCACGATGCGCCACGCCGAACCGGTGGCCGACAGCGACGAGGAACTGGCCGAGTTCCTCGCCTTCCTCGCAGCCCGCTCCGACAACCCGCGCCCGTTCACGCCCGCGAACCCGTCGCTCCACCTCACCCTCGAAGGCGGGGCACGCCTGGCGGCAGCGCGGGACACGGCCGGGCTGTCGGTGATGATCCGACGCCACCGGGTGCGGGAGGTCACGCTGGAAGACCTCGTCGAGTGGGGCTCGCTGTCACCGGTCGTGGCCGACTTCCTCCGCGCCGCAGTCAACGCCCGCAAGTCGATCGTGGTGTCCGGCGCGCAGGGCGCCGGCAAGACCACTCTCGTTCGGGCGCTCTGTTCCGAACTCGACCCGTGGGAGCCGATCGGCACCTTCGAGACCGAGTACGAACTGTTCCTGCATCTGCTAACCAGCAAGCACTACGTCGTGCACGCCTGGGAAGTCCGCACCGGCTCGGGGGAGCGCGGCGCCGACGGCCGCTCGGCGGGCATGCGGACGATCGACGAACAGATCATCGACAGCTTCCGGTTCAGCCTGGGCCGCCAGATCCTCGGCGAGATCCGTGGTCCGGAGGTGTGGCAGATGGTCAAGCTGATGGAGTCCGGCTCCGGCTCGATCTCCACCACCCATGCGGCCAACGGCCAGGCCGCGATGCGCAAGCTCATTACCTGCGCCATGGAAGCGGGCCCGCAGGTCTCGCAGGAACTCGCCGCGGCGAAGCTGGCCGACACCATCGACATCATCGTCCACCTCGCCTGCGACGTGACCCATGACGCTGGCGGCGACCTCGGTCGCAAGCACCGCTACGTGTCCGAAGTCCTCGAGGTCACCCCCGGCGAGCGTCCCCGAGGGTTCGCGACCAACACGATCTTCGCCCGGGTCCCGGGCCACTGCGCCGTCGCGAACACCCGTCCCGACAGCCTGTGGGACGACCTGATTTCGGGTGGCTTCAATGCCCTCGGCTTCGAGCGCGAACTGGCCGACAACCGGAGGCCCGCATGAACCTGGAACTGATCGGCTCGGTGCTCGTCGGTGTCATGATCACCGGCGGCCTCGCTCTCGCCGTTCTCGGGCTGCAACGCCGGCCCGCGCCGCCGCCGCGTCCGACCCGGCGGCCGGCGCTTCCGGCGTGGGTGACCCGCATGCCGCGCTGGCAGCGCACCGCGGCCTTGGTCGCGCTGGTGGTGGGGGTGGGCCTCGCCACAGTCACCGGTTGGGTGATCCTGGCGGTGGTGCTGCCGTTGGCAGTCGTGGGCTTGCCGGTGCTGCTGGCGACCTCGGACGCTGCACCTCGGATCGCCCGGATGGAAGCGATCGCGGAGTGGACGCGCAACCTGTCCGGCGTGCTGACCGCCGGGCAAGGGATGGAGCAGGCACTGCACGCCAGCCTCCGCTCGACCCCGGACGCCATCCGTCCGGAGGTGTCCCAGCTCGTCGGACGGCTGCGCGCACGGTGGTCGACCGAGGCCGCGCTGCGGGCCTTCGCCGACGACCTCGACGACGCCACCGGCGACCTGGTGGTCGCTGCCCTGATCCTCGGGTCCCGCAAGCGCGGCGACGGCATCGCCCGGGTGCTGACCGGGTTGGCCGAGTCGGTCGCCGACGACGTCCGCATCCGACGCCAACTCGAAGCCGACCGGGCCAAGCCCCGCTCGTCCGCACGCACCACCACCCTCATCTCCGTGGGCGCACTGGCAGTCTTCGCACTTTCCGGTCAATTCCTGGCGCCCTACTCCTCGCCGCTCGGCCAGGCCCTCCTGACGCTGTATCTGGTGGCCTATGTGGGCTGCGCGATCTGGCTGAAAAGGCTCGCCGCCGAACCGGCCGGCGTCAGGTTCGTGGCACGCCGGACGGAGGGCGCGCGATGAACGCCCTCCAGCTGTGGGTCCTTGCCGGGCTCATGATCTCCGGCGGACTGGTCATCGCCGGCTTGTACTTCGCTCCCGCTCAGCCCGACCTCGGCGATGCCCTCGCTCGACTCTCACCAACAAGCGGCACTCGACAGCCGGCGGCCGAGTCAGGCGACCGCCCGGAGCTGGCTGACCGGCTGGGGCTGTGGGCCATGCGCCACCTGCCCAGCAGGCTGTGGGGCGGCACGCCACATCGAGATCTGGCGATCCTGGGCCGCAGCACCCACCGGTTCTACGGCGAGAAGCTGCTGATGGCCTTCATCGTCGCCGCGGGAGTGCCGCTGCTGACGGCGATCTTCTCCGTGACGTTCCCCATCCCGGCACCGTTCACGGTCGCCGCGGTCCTGATCGGTGGCCTGTTCGGCTGGCTGGTGCCCAACGGGAACGTGGCCACCGCAGCCACCGAGGCCCGGCTGGAGTTCAACCGGGCGCTGGGCTCCTACGTCGACCTGGTCGCCCTCGAACGCAGCGCCGGCGGCTCCGCCGCTCGCCAGGCGCTGGAGAACGCTGCTGAGATCGGCGACAGCTGGCCGTTCCGGCGGATTCGGGACGAACTGGCCCGCAGCCGGTTCTCCGGCGAAGCGCCGTGGGACGCCATCCACCAGCTCGCCGACGAACTCGGCCTGCCGGCCCTGGATGACGTCGCCGACATCATGCGGCTGGCCGGCGCCGAGGGCACTCAGGTCTACGACACCCTGCGAGCTCGCAGCACGGCACTGCGCTCCGCGCTGCTGGCCGCCGAACAGGCCAAGGCCAACGCACTGTCCGCACGCATGGCGATCCCCACCACCCTGATGGCGATCGTCTTCTGCCTCGTCCTCGTCACCCCCGCCGTCCTCCGGCTCGCCGGCGGATGACACTCCAACCCCAACCAGAAGGAAGATCGCAATGAACATCTCAACCGAGAACCTGCTGTGGACCATCGGAGTCATTGCCCTGGTGGGCATCGTCATCGGCGTTATGAACGGCTTCATCGGTGGCCTGCTCTCCCAGATCACCGGCGGCTGAGCGTCGTGTCCCACCGGCCAGACGAACGCGGCTCGGCCTCGGTGGCGCTCACGATGCTGCTGCCGGTGCTGCTCACGTTCGTGTGGGTGGCCATGGGTGCTGCCATGTACCACTTCGGCAGCACGTCGGCTCAGGCCGCAGCCCAGACAGCCGCGTCCGCAGCCGCCGTCGAAGGTGGCACCGCCAGAGCCTGCGAGCAGGCGGCCACACGATTCATCGCCACTCTGGGGGATGCTCTCGGCGGCGTTGCGGTCACCTGTCATCGCACCGCCACCACCGCCACCGCGACGGTGTCGGGCACCGCGCTCAGCCTCGTGCCCGGGTGGGCTCCGACGGTTACCCAGACCGTGGCGGTCGCCGTTGAGAGGGTCTCGTAGATGACCAGAAGGCGAAGCGACGAGCGCGGCTCGGCAGCGGTCGAGATCGCCCTGCTGGCCCCGATGCTGGGCACCCTCGTGCTCATCGTGATCTTTGGCGGACGGCTCGCGCTGGCTCGCCAGACCGTCCAGGCAGCGGCCGCGGACGCCGCCCGCGCCGCGTCCATCGCCCGCACCGCCGGCGAAGCCGAGCGCTCAGCCAGCCAGATTGCCCGAGGCACCATGTCCAACCAGGGCGTGAAGTGCGCGACCTCCTCGATCGATGTCGACACCAGCGGATTCGGCAAGCCCGTCGGCACCGCGGCCACCACCACTGTCACGATCACCTGCGACCTTGCTACGGCCGACCTCACGCTGCCGCTGCCGGGCACCGTCCGCGTGTCGGCAACCAGCTCCAGCGAACTGGATGTGTACAGGGGGCGACGGTGAAGACCAGCAGGACGCTGCATGACGAGCGCGGCTCGGCTCTCAGCACCGGAGCCGTCCTCTTGGTGACGGTATTCACCCTGATCCTCGGGATCGCCGTCGATTTGTCCGGCCAGGTGCAGACCAAGCGTCAAGCGAACGACGTCGCCGCCCAAGCAGCCCGAATCGCCGGCCAGCAACTCGACGCTGACCGTTTCCTCGACAGCGGGGGAACGGTCCGGCTCTCCAGCAGCGCAGCCCGCAAGGCCGCTCAGGACTACATCGAGCACGCCGGTATGACCGGCACGGTAACCATCGACAACGCCGAGATCACCGTCACGGCCACCGCGCAGTACAACCCGGTCATCCTGCCCATCGTCGGCATCACGACCCTTCCCGTGACCGCCACAGCCGACGCCCGCGCCGTCCGCGCTCTCGACGGCACCGAGCGATAGGCGACCTCGTGACCAGACAGCGACTGATCGGAGTGCTCGGCCTCCTGGGCCTGGGCGTTGTCATGGTCGTTATGCCGTGGCTGCTCCTCTGGGCGGCCACCCACGTCACGCTCCGCTTCAATCTCCGCACGATCGACGGCATCTGGGCGGCGCTGACGAATCCCGACGACGGAACCCTCCTGCTGTGGCTGATCATCGTCATCGGGACGGTCGCCTGGGCCATCCTCGCTGTCGCCATCGTCGTCGAGATCATCAGCCGCCTACGGCACGTCTCGGTACCCCAACTGCGCGGGTTCGGCCTCCCACAGACGATCGCCCACGCACTGGTCGCGGCAGCCATCGGCGTCGCACTCGCCAGCAACAACGGGACATCGGCCCTGCAGGCAACGGCAGCCCCGGGCCCGGTCCCCGTGGACACGAGCGGCACCTCCGTCCCCCGCTATGGCGTGCCCCAGGTGCCGCCCCGCGCGGTGGAGGACACCAAGGACGTCTATGTCGTGAAGAAGGGCGACACCCTGTGGGACATCGCCGACGCCAAACTGGGCAACCCTCGCGACTATCCCAAGATCTTCAAAGCCTCCCGGCACACCGTCCAGCCCGGTGGACGCCACCTGATCGACCCCGACCTCATCTACCCCGGCTGGAAGCTCACCGTCCCCGACGACGAACCCAAGAAGCCCTCCCCGTCCAAGCGCACCGAGCCCGCCGGCCCCGAGGCCACCGACCACGCGCCGACGAAGCCCACGCCCGCCCCGGCCACACCCGGAGTCCCCTCCAGCTCGGCCTCGGCAACACCGAGCGTGGCGGCTGCGGACACGGCCTCGCGGAACGTCGAAACGCTCGACGACACGGACGAATCGGTCCCGCTGACCTGGATGCTCGGCGGCCTTGCCGGCGCTGGCGCGCTGCTTGCGGGCGGCCTGTGGCTGGGTCTTCGCCGCCGGCGTGCCGTCCAGTTCCGCTTCCGCCGTCCGGGCCGGACCATCCCGGTGGCAGAACCGGCGCTCGCCGTCGTAGAGAAGACACTGATGCACCAGGGCGACCTCACCTCCGACCTGGTCGCGGGTATCGCCGAGACCACCCAGAGGTTCGCCGCCCACCTACTCGCGACCGGCCAGCCGATCCCACGCCTGCTCGGGGTGGACGTCACCCGTGAGGACCTGACCTTCCGCTTCACCGAACCCACCGTCCTGCCCGATCCCTGGCAACCCGGCGCCGACCGGTGCCAATGGCGCGTCCCCACCGAAACCGAGCCGGAGCTGATCGGCCCCTGGGACGAGGAGAACGAACCGGTCTGGCCAACCCTGGTCACCCTCGGCCAGGACGAGCGGGGATGGCACATGATCAACCTCGAAACCCTCGGAGTGGTCAACCTCACCGGCGACGGCGCCAACGCTGAGGACCTCGTCCGTTCCTGGCTCACCGAACTCGCTGTCGTCCCCTGGGCACGCGACGTCGAGATCGCCCGTGGTGACCTGTTCGGAGAACTCGCTTCCCTCGCCGCGCATCGATCCTCCCGGTTCCAGGGCGCCGACATCGTCGGCGGCCTGCTCGAAGCGGCAACCACTCACGACGACTCGCTGGCCGCAGAGTCCCTCCCCACTATCGACGCCGCCCGCGCGGCCCAAGCCGGAGCAGAACTGTGGGCACCCCGTATCGTTGTCCTCGCTGACGACCAGGACGGTCTCGACGGCCTGATCGGCCTCATCGAAACGCGACCCGGACGAACCGGGGTCACCGTCATCAGGATCGGAACCGACGACTCGACGACTGCGGGCGCGGAGATCCGGCTCACGCCATCCGGGCGCGTGCAGCTACCGGCCCTCGGCTGGGATCTGGTCCCCAGCGGCATCACCCAGGACGAGGCCGCCGGCTGTGCGGCCGTCATGGCAGCCGCCGACACTGTCGAGGAAGACGCGCCCGTGCCGGACCTCGCTGAACAGTCTGCCGAATGGGAGCAGCACTGCGACGCCGCCGGCCACCTCCACGTCGACCTGACCGTCCCCCGCGCGACGGTCCTGCGACCCATGGATGCGACGTCACTCCTGCCCGACCCCGACGTCGTCTACGTGACGCAGACAGCCAACACCCCCGAAGACCTCGCCGAACTCGCACCGCTCGTCCCGCCGGACACGACAACGCTAGTGAAGGAATGCGACCCGACTCTCGACCAAGACGTTGCCGACTGGAGAGCTGACACTACGGACCGCCCGCGTCTCTCGGTTCTCGGGCCCGTCCGGTTGCGCCTGGGCAGCGGCGGAGCACCGACGATGGGCCTCAAGCGCGTCCCGTACTACACCGAGATCGTCGCCTACCTCGCCACCCGACCGCACGGCGCCACCGCCGAAGAACTCGCCGAGGCCCTCGGCATCGGCGAGGAACGGGTTCGCCGCGACCTCACCATCGTCCGGGCCCGACTCGGTACCAATCCCCGCACCGGCGGCCCCTACCTGCCCGAGGCCAACGAGAACGTCGAAGCGCGCCAGCGAGGGGTCGGGGTCTACCTGATTGAGGACGTGCTCTGCGATGCGAACCTGTTCCGGCGGCTCCGCCTCCGCGGGGAGGCGGCCGGGGAAGGCGGAATCGACGACCTCGCCACCGCGCTCCAACTGGTGAACGGCATGCCCTACGAGCAACTCCGCAGCCGCGGTGGTCTCTGGCTGGGCCACACCCACGACAACCACCACCTGGTTGTCGGCATCGTCGACGTCGCTCACATCCTCACCACCCGTGCGCTCGCCGCCGGGGAAGTGAAGAGGGCGCGTGCCGCGACGGAGATCGCCCAAGCCATCGCGCCCGACGACCCAACCCCGCATCTGGATCTCGCCCGGATCGCCGACCACGAAGGACGCCCCGCCGAAGCCGCGAGGATCGCCCGCGAGGTCACCGAATGGAGCGACCACAGCGGCTACGGGCCGATCGACACCAGCGAAAGGACCAACGTGATCCTCCGCGCCCACAGATGGCTCGCGCACGAGAACGTTGGCTGACATTGGAGCGGAAGTTCGACCCACCGCATTCGAATCTCGCTGTGGCACAAGTGCAACCCGTGCTCTCACATGGACCTGAGCTCGATCGGTTTGCCAGTATCGGCGCACTCCTTGTGCGATCGACCGGACCATCCGATCTTCAAGCACGATGTGGTGCCTAAGCCTCGGGCCGGGCGATTCAGACGCACAGGACGGCCCTCAGCCAATAGTCTGCATGTCGGGCAGATCAGGGTCAGTGACCATCGGGGGCAACAACATGGCGGCGGAACCATCGTTTCGGCAACTGTGGGGTGATCGCCCGCTGAAGCCGACGGCTCAACTCACAGATAGACAGATCCGCGTCGCGATCGAGGAGCTAGGGATCCTGATCGATCGCGAAACCTTCTACGATCCCACGCACGCTGCATACGCTTCCTATGAGGTACACGCATCCGGCGACGTGGGCACGATCGACTACTTGACCGCAGGCGAGGGCCTTAGGGAGCACAGGACCCCAGCAGGCTTGGACGGGCGTATACGAATCCCGCCGGGGGCGACAGTGCGGCTCTTCACCAAGGAGGTCTTCGAGTTGCCGCCGGATGTGTACGCAGAGGTGATCGGCCTGGGCCAGTTGTACGCGGCGGGTCTGTCAGTTGGAAGCACGTACGTCGACCCTGGAACCCGCAACCGCATCTACCTCTCGGTGAGCAACGTATCGGACGCCGAGGTCGTCATCCCCGTCGGGTTCCCGATAGGAAGAGCTCAGTTCTACGTTCTAGGGGACCGGGCAGAGCGCCTCAAGCGTGGCAGTTGGCGGGACATCCCATACGAGAGAGGTGAGGCGTCGCCTCGAGCCCTGGCTAAAGACCTGAACGATGTGAGGGCCGAGATTCAGATCCTTCGGGGCGAACTAGCCGCCGTGCAACTCCCTGCTCGAGTCCCGGTGGATTCGCATCACGCGCCGGGAGCCGAACTTGGTTCCACCTCCCGCATGCAGCGTCAGCTGAGCCTCCTTTGGCTTGCCGTGGCAGTGCTCGCCGGATCGCTCGCCTTCGTAGTCCTTCCTGAACAGTTCTGGTTGGCGCTCAATGGAGAGGGGATTACCCCCGCGGCAAGGTTCGTCCTGACCGCCTTGGCGCCTGCAGCCGTAGTCTGGTTGGCGACGGTCTTGGTTCGGTCGCTGCGCCGTTCACAGGCAAACGAGAAGAATTCCTAACCTCCGCTGGGCGCCGCGATCTCGTTCCCGGCACCTGCGATCGTTGGAGCCTTCTATGTGCCGCGATCCTCGGATCGGGTCAAGCGGGAGTGAGCTGCGCGCAATCTAGGCGTGATCATGGCGCTCGTCGCGCCTTCCTTGTAGGACTTGAGGACTAGGTCAGCACGGTCTCTGGCCTGCATCACTCCAACTGTGTCGTTCGACCAGTCGATGATCTCCCCGGCGTCATCGAGTGCATTCACCTCTGCGTAGACGGATTTGCACGGCTCCTAGCCAGCAGCGCCAGGAGCCTTTGCCGGCGAGGAGTTAGGGGACAGGGGGGACGTGGCTCCGGCTAGGGGCGATGGGTTAGTTATCCACAGGCTGGCCGGCGATCCACAGAAGAAGGGTGACGTTTGCGGCCACGTCCGGCTGCTCGGCTTTCTGGTCTCAACAACCGGGAAGGAGCCCGAAATGGCCAGTGGTGTTGGACGAGCCCTCGGCATCTCCGAGGAGAGCTGCGCGGACCTGATCGAGGCGCATTGGGAGCAGTGGAAGGCGCTGGTGCCGGCGCTCGGACGCGTTCCGGAGCCGCAGTCGATTGAGGCCTGGCTGAAGGACGTGCCTCGTCCAGTTGCGGACGGTGTGCTCTGCGGGCTGGTCGAGTTGGCCGCGGAGACCGGACACGATGACCGGGACGCGGCGCTGGTCCTGGCCTGGATGCTGCATCCCGGCGCGGACGCGCTGGGTATCCGGTTGTCCGACCTCGGCTCGGACGTCTTCCAACACATCGCGGCGTTCTTGTGGATCGAGATCCGCACGTTCTCCTGGCAGACCAAAGCCCACGTGGCCGCAAACATTCTGCTGCGGGTTCGGCAACGCGTGCTACTGGAGTACGGCGCCACCAGCCAGGTGGAGAATCACGACCGCGCGCTGGCACTCACCGCCCCGATGTCGCCAGATCTGCTGGGGGGCCTGAAGCCCCGAGCGGACGGGCTCGACCACTCGTCGCGCGACCAGGTGGAGGAGGTTCTCGCCTGGGGTTGTGAGCACTGGGTGATCTCCAACCGTGACCGGCGTCTGCTGCTCGCCTTGGTGGAGGCGGCCAGCGCCCACCCTGTCCGGCAGCGGGCGAGCACTGCGTTGTTGAGCCGGTCGGGCACCGAGATGGTCGGGCAGTCCTGGGGCATCAGCGCACGCGAGGTCCGGCGCTCTGCGAAGGCGTCGATCGACGCGCTCGCGGCTGCTCTCGGCCAGGTCGCGTAGACGCCGATGGCCACCCAAGGCACGGCTATCTGCCTGTTGTGGTGAGAGGAGGGCCAGCCATGACCGGAGATCCCTTCGAAGTGGATCGACTGTTCGCGACCGTGTCGGACGAGTCCCACGCGATCGAGTCGCTGGGCGAGGTACTTGCCCGGTTGCAGGCGGTGCTCGAAGCGAAACGGCGCCTCCAGCAGCTCGATCCTCCGACGCTGCGTGCAGCGATCGCCGCCCGTCACTCGCGGTTGGAGCGCAGCTGATGACTGCCGTCGCCGGGCTGATGTCGCTGGACGATCTGCGCCGCGCCTACCGCGTCACGCAGACCGTTGCCGAAGACCACATGCCCATGTCGGGTCGCCCAGCAGCGCCTCGATGGACGCCGGCCACCGACGAACGCCTGGTGCTGGTCTGCGGATGCGGAGGCGCGTCGGGCGTCACGACGGTCGCGCTGGCGTTGGCCACTGTGGCCGGGCGGGCGCGGGTCGTCGAGACCTGCGGCGGGACGGCGTCCGGCCTGGGCTACGCGGCGACTGCGGAGTTGGGTGTCGCCGACCGGGGATGGCTGCGCGGCACTCGAGACACGGTCGTGGTCGAGCGCAGGTCCGACTCGTCGGGCAGCCCCGACGGCCTGCCTGCTCCCACCGCCTCCGATCTGCCCCTCACGATCGTCGACTCCTCATGGGACGTCGTCGCCCTTCTCGCGTCCTCGGGCTGGCTCGGTGAGTTGGCCCGGTCTGCGCCGTCCGTCCTCCTGGTCGCCCGAGCCACGATTCCGGGACTTCGTCGCCTGACCAACGCCGTCGAACTCGTCGGCGATGCTCGCGCGATCGCCATAACCGTCGGCGCCCGACGGTGGCCGCGCCCGGTCGAGCAGTCGGCCGGGGTGGTTGTCCGCCGCCTGCGAGATGCGGGCCGCGTCGTCCCCATCCCTGAACTGCCGGCGCTCGCGATGACCGGCCTTACCCCCGACCCGCTACCGCCGGCGCTGCTCCGGCCTGCTCGAACCCTGCTGACCCTTCTGGAAGGACCATTGCCGTGACCGGCCTCACCCCCCTCGCCATTCCGCTGCAGGTGTGCCCGGTCGCACCTCCAGGAGCCCAGCAGTACGCCGACCAGATCACCGGCTACGTCCTGTGGGGAGTCGGAATCCTGTTCCTCGTGGGCGTGATCATCGCGATCGGCGCCATCATCGCCGGCCGCATCTTCTCGATGCCGCACTCATCCAAGGCCGGCGTGGTCTCGATCTTCGTCGCGATGCTGGCCGGGATCGCCTACATGGTGGTGCCCAGCATCGTGGCCAGCATCCTCGGAACCGGGTGCGTCGGATGAGCACTCCCAATGCCTCCTGGAGCCGGCAACGGCTGGCCGTGGTGCTCACCATCGGCGCAGTGGTGGCCATCACGATGATCGCCGGGCTGGGCCTCGCCCTCGTCCAGGCCTTCACCGCCACCAAGGACGTCCCGGACGTCCCGCCCGCCAAGGCGAACTCCGCAGTCACCGATCGGCGCGACGAGATCGCCGCCGAACCGATGGCCGTCGTCCCCCAGGACGCCGGGTTCACGCCTGATCCGGCGCTCACCCCGGCGGCACTCGTCGAGATCCCCGTCGCTCTGAACGGACGCGGCCCGGCGGGGGTCCCGACCGGCTTCCCCCAGACCCCGGAGGGAGCGGTGGCGCAGTTGGCCGCCATCGAGCAGACGGTCCTGGAGGCGATGAGCCTCCCGGTGACACGCGAGGTGCATGACGCCTGGACGCTCCCGGGCGCGCCCGGCTACGAGGAGTGGGAGATGACCGCCAACGTCCAGGCCTTCCTCAGTTCTGGACACCAGGGCGGACAGTCCAAGGACTCCACCACGGTCGTGACGGCCACCCCCGCGATGGCGATGGTGAAGGGCACTGACGGCCCGGACTGGGTGGTGGCCTGCGTGCTGCTCGACATCCAGGTCTCCATCCGCACCGAGGCGCGCATGGGATACGGCCACTGCTCACGCATACAGTGGGCGGACGCACGCTGGCAGATCGCCCCCGGAGCCGCCCCCGCGAAGGCTCCCTCGGCGTGGCCGGGATCGGTCGCAGCTGTGGACGCGGGCTGGCTCACCTGGCAGGAGGTCGCCTCGTGATCCCCAACCCGTTCGACATCATCGGTTCCCAGGCCGGCCGGATCGTCACCGACGGCTGGATCGCCATGTGGCTGTCGGTGTGGAACGGCGGCCAATGGCTGCTGCGTCTGATCCTGGGCTGGATGGACGCCTGGCTCACGCCCGACCTGTCCGCGTCCGGCCCCGCCCGGACGATCTACCCGGCCACGTTCTGGCTCGCCGGTGCGGTGCTCCTGGTCATGGCCGTCGTCCAGATCGGCATCGCGGCCGGCCGGCGCGACGGACGCGGCTTGGCACGGTCACTGATCGGCGTGGCCCAGTTCGCGATCATCTGGGGCGGCTGGATCGGCTACAGCGTCGCGATCGTGACCGCCGCGGGCGGTCTCACCCATGCAGCGATGGAGTCGCTGATGGGCGTGACCAGCTGGAAGGCGTGGCAACCGTGGAAGCCGTTCGACCCGGCCGAGATCGCCGACGCCGGGGTCGCCACGGTGCTGGGCCTGATGGGGCTGCTGCTGTGGATCGCCGCCATCGGGCACCTGCTCGTGATCCTGACCCGCGACGCCGCCTTGATGGTGATCGTCGCGACCACTCCGATCGCGGCCGCCGGCCTGGCGAACGAGACCACCCGGGCCTGGTTCTGGAAGGCCTTCCGCTGGTTCCATGCCGCCGCGTTCACCCCGCTCCTGGTCGTCCTGGTCACCGGTGTCGGCATGAAGATGGCCGAGGGCGTCGCGACGGACGGCGCGACCTCCGTCCAGGGCTCCATCGGTACCGCCGTCCCGGCGATCGTGCTCATCTGCATCGCCGTGGTCTGCCCGGTCGCGCTGTTCAAGATGTTGGCTTTCGTCGACCCGGGAACCTCTTCGGGCGCAGCCATGCGGGCCGGGTTGACCGCCAGCGGCGGCATCGGCGGGCTCCTGGCCGGCCGAACCTCGGACGCCTCCAGCGACAGCGCTTCGAAGGCGTCGAGCCAAGGCCGCTCCGCAGGCGAGGACTCCGCTGAAGCAGCCACGACCACCCGGGCCTCCTCGGCGATCCAGGGCGCCATGGCAGTCCTTGGCCCGGCCGGCAAGGTCATGGCCGCCGGCCTCGGTGCACTGACCACCGTCGGTGCCTACGCAACCACCGTCACCTCCGACCTGGCCAACCAGGAAGGTGTCGGGAACAACTCCTACTACCCCGACTACACCGACCGTTCCCGCCGCGACGCCACCCGGGCCAACCGCGAACAGCAAGAACGATCCGGCGACCAGAGCGACAACACCGAACCCGCCAACCCGCCGTCGCCGCCACAACCAGCACCGCCGTCCGGTGGGCCGGCCCCGGCTCCCGCGTCCGGCCTGTCGGCCTCGGGCGGCTCAAGCGGAGCAGCTGAAGCGGGCTCGTCGGATGCCGCCGTTGCCGCGGCCGCGATCTAGGGAGGAACCGTCATGGCGACCGTGTATGGCGACTACAGCCGCGACCGGATCGGCTGGTTCTTCGGCCTTTCCGGGCCGCAACTGACCATCCTGAGTGTCGGCTTGTTCCCCGCCCTCTTGGCGTTCAACGCCAGGCAGTGGGGGCTGCTGCTGGGCCTGACGGCCGCTTGGGGGCTGCTGTTCATCCTGGTGGTGGTTCCGGTTCGTGGCCGGTCGGCGACCGGCTGGCTGACCGCGTCCCTCGCCCACGCCCTAGGGCTGGTGTTCCGGTGGACGCCGTGGCGGTCCCGCGCCTCCCGCGGGCAGGCCGACGACCTCCGCGTGCCGGACCTGCCCGGCGTGCTGCACGGCATCCGCGTCCACGACGGCCCGCCCCAAGGGGCCGCGATGTCGCGGGTAGCGGTCGTCCAGGACAAGGCCAACCGGGTCTGGGCGGTGACCGCGGCGGTCACCCACCCCGGGCTTGCGTTGGCCGATGCCGAGGAGCGCACCCGGCAGGGTCGCGGGCTCACCGACCTGCTGAACGCCTGTGCCCGCACCGAGCTGATCTCGGAGGTGATCTTCGTGGTCCGCAGCGTCCCCGACGACGGCGCCGAGCGCGACCAGTGGCTTGTTCGGCATTTCCGTCCGGATGCGCCCGTGCTGGCCCGGACGGTGAACGAGCAGCTGGCCCAGGTGCTGTCCCAGGCTGCGGTGCGGACCGAGGCATTCGTCACCATCGTTGCGCCCGAGGCCCGGCTGGCGAAGGAGGCCAAGGAGTTCGGCCGAGGTATCGAAGCCCGTGCGAGAGCCATGCTCATGCTTGCCGGCGAGGTCGAGACCCACCTCCGGGCCGGTATGCGGATCTCCGAGGTCGAATGGCTCACCTCGCCCAAGCTCGCGGTCGCGGTCCGGACGGGCTTCGCCCCCGGTGACCGGGCCGGCATCATCGCTGCGCTCGCCGCCCGCGACGCCGACCCCGGCGTGAACGCGGACGTGCCGTGGGCGCAGGCCGGACCGTCCGGTGCGGACGGGGTCGTGCGGCACTACTCCCACGACGCGTGGAACTCGATCTCGGCCACCGTGAAGCTCCCTGCCCGTGGCGCGGTGATCGGGGCGCTCGCCCCGGTCCTGGTGCCCACCGAGCCGGGCGAGCGGCGTGCCCTGATGGTCGCGTTCCCGATCCTCGCCGCCACGGCCGCGGATCGCCAGACGGCGAACTCCGAGTGGGCCGCCGACATGGGCGAGACCCTGCGGGCGAAGGTCGGGGTGAAGACCCGAGCCCGCGAGCAGCAGGCGGTGGCCCGCACCCGCGGGCTGGACTCCAAGCTCGCCTCCGGTCACGCGCTCGTCCGTCCTTACGCCGTGGCGACCGTCACTGTGCCGAAGACCGCCCGGATCGCCGAATACGGGCGCCGGCTCGACGCCGCCGTCCGTCGGGCCGGGTTCGCACCGCTGCGGCTCGACCTTGCCCAGGACGCCGGCTTCGCCGCCTCCACCATCCCGCTCGGGCTCTCGCTCACCCGCAAGGTCGAAGGAGCCTGACCATGCCTACCCGATCGGACAGGAGAACGGGCCAGTTGGCCACCAGAACTGACCGTTCGGCCATTGACACCGGCCTACGGTCAAGGAAGACCGCCCGAATGGGCAGGGGAGTGGACCGCCTGCTCGCGGACTTCGGTCACGAACTGCCCTCCGTCCCCCAACCGCCAGCCAAGGAACGCGACCCGCGCCTGTTCGCGCCGATGTCCCGGCGCGGCGAACGCCGTCCGCTCCGTGGCTGGTCGCCCGCGTCTGCACCGGTGTCGGTGTGGCGCATGGCCGCCGACCAGGCGCCCGTCCTGTGGCCGCTCGTCTCCGCCCCGGGCCTGCCGCCGCGCGGCGCCCAGATGGGCATCGACTACTTCTCCGGCGCGTCGATGTACGCCGACCCGAACGGCTGGGTGCTCGACCCCGCCATCCCGGTGTCCAACCCGAACATCTTCATGTTCGGCAAGCCCGGCCAGGGCAAGTCGGCGACCGTCAAGGCGTTCTGCCTGCGAATGATGGGGTTCGGCTACCGGACCTTGATCGTCGGTGATCCCAAGGACGAGTACGAACCCCTGTGCCGAGCCCTCGGCGTCGCCCCGATCGCCATCGGCCAAGGACTGAACGCTCGCATCAACCCGCTCGCCTTCGGGCCCCTCGGTGCGAACTGGAACCGGCTCGGCCGCGACGAAGCCCAGCGCCGGTCCGGGATCGTGTTCTCCCGTTGGCTGACTCTGATCCGCGGCCTGGTCGGCTCGCAGAAGGTCGGCGACCGTCCCGTCCCGTTCGGGCCCAGTCAGGAGAAGGTCGTCGACACCGCCCTCAAAGCCCTCACCGGGCATAGCGCCGGCAACAGCGTCCTGACCGAAACCACCATCCCACACCTGTGGCAGGCCCTCGACGCACCTACCAATGAGCTGATCGAGTCGTGCCACTACGCGTCCCGGCAGCATTTCCTGGACGAGACCAGGCTGCTCCGCGACGCCCTCGGCATCCTCGTCCACGGCACCCTCCGCGGTCTGTTCGACGACTACACGACGATCGACCTCGACTGGGCGGCGCCCATCCAGTCACTGTCGCTGTCCCGGCTCGAAGGACTCGGCGATGAAGCCGTCGGCATGGCGCTGTTGTGCCTGAACAGCTGGGGACGGGCCATGCGCGAGACCGCCGAACCCGGCGACATGCGAATCGTGGTCCGCGACGAATCCTGGAAGCAGCTGCGGCTGGGCATCGAGGCGGTGAAGTCCTTCGACGCCGACCTCCGCCTCAGCCGCAGGGACGGAGACATCCAGTTCGCGATCGCCCACAAGCCGTCCGACCTGCTCACTGCCGGCGACGCCGGTTCCCAGGCTTCGGCGATCGCCAAGGACATGCTGCACCTGGCCGACACCAAGATCCTGCTCGGCCAGGACCAAGCCGTCGCCGACGAACTGGAGCACCTGCTCGGCCTCGGCCCGATCGCCACCGAAATCGTCACCGACTGGGCCCGCCAGGCACCCGGACGCGCCCTTTGGGTGGTCGGCGAGTTGATGGCCAAAGTCGCGACCTGGCTGCACCCCGCTGAGGCCGCGCTTGCCTGGACAAACGCCAAACTCGAGGGAGCGCTATGACTGCTCCCGGATCGTCCTGGTCGGCGCTAGTGCAAGTCGGACGGGAGTGGGCACGTGAGCATGTCATCGGAGCCCGCCAGCGCTTCAACGATCTCGACGGGCGTGGCCTCGTACAGGCGGACGTAGTCACGCTCGCCCTGGCTCTCGACGATCGGAAACGCCAACTGCTCGGTTCCCAACGAGAACTGGGCATCGACACCGGGCTTGTTGCCTCGCGGGTCTTGGCGGTGCCAAGCGCCATCCAGGTGGACGGCCACGAGGCCGTGGATGACGTGCCCCCCGTCCCCGTCGCCTACTCGTTGGTAGGCCAGGCCGGTCGGGATGCCTTGGCCGCGCAGGACCGCCGCGAGCAGGTTCGATTTCGCGTAACAGAGTCCCACTCCCTCCCGGAGAACGTCCGAGGCGGCCAGAGTGACGCGCTGATCCTGAGCGTCGTAGGAGTGCGCGATGTTGTCCCGGACCCACGCGAACGCGGCGCGCGTGAAGTCAACATCGTCCGGGTGGCCCTCGCGCAACTGCCTGCCGAGAGCAACTACCTCGGGATGATCCGACTCGACCATGGCGTTCGCGCCGAGGTAGCTGCGCGGAGCATCAGCCTCCAACTGAGCGGCGCCGCCCGTCAATGGGGCGTTGTCGACGCCCATTTGGTCTTCCTCCACGAGCCAAGCCTAGGGCGAACGCGCCAGGCTTCAGCGTCCAGAGAAGAGGCCCCATCGTGAAGCCTCTGGCACTCGCCCTCGTCCCGGTGCTCGCCTTCCTGCTCGGCGTCCCGATCCTCGTCATCACGATGGGAGCGATCGTCGTCACCCCCGCGGTGGCCGAACAGATCCGCATCGACCCGTGCAGCGCCTACCCTGACCAGACGAGCGTCACCGCCGCCGGCGCCGAAGAAGGCGGCCTCGGGTTCGAGCTTCCGAAGTGGGGCAGCCCACGCCACCAGTCGCTGACTAGCCCCGCCCAGAGCATCCCCGGCCGGATCAAGGCTCTCTACGTCGCGGCCGCGGAGCGCTACAAGATTCCCTGGGAACTGCTCGCCGGAATCGGAATGGCCGAAACCCGCCACGGACGCAACAACGCCACCTCGTCAGCAGGCGCGCAGGGACTCATGCAGTTCATGCCGCGCACCTTCGCCGCCTACGGCGTCGACGGCAACCGTGACGGCCGGCGCAATATCCACAACGACGCAGACAGCATCTACTCGGCCGGGAACTACCTCACCAAGTCCGGCGTCACCAACGGCCAGAAGGGCGTCATCCGGGCGCTCTGGGCGTACAACCACTCGGTCAGCTACCGCAACGACGTCCTGTACTACGCCTGGGCCTACGCCGGAGGCGGGGACGTCGTCGTGGTCGGCGAGCAGGAAGACTGCGGCGATTGGGCTGGCGATGGAGACCCCACCCTTCCTCCGCTGACGTCCGAGCGGGTCGCGGCCATGTTCGCCTGGGGACGCCAGCAACGCGGCGAGCCGTACGTGTTCGGCGCCAACGGACCCAACAGCTGGGACTGCTCCAGCTTCGTTCGCGGCATGTTCAGATCCATCGGCATCGGGCTGCCTCGCACGTCGGAATCCCAGCGGCAATGGGCCCGCAAGAACGGCTACCGCGTCAAACCCTCCGATGCCCGTCCCGGCGACCTCGTGTTCACCAACACCTGGCGCGGACCCAACCGGGTCGGGCACGTCATGGTCGTCTACGACCCCGCCAGCCACCGCAGCATCGAAGCCCGCGGCCGGGGCGTCGGCATCTATCACTACACCGACTTCGCCACCCACAACATCTACGAGGTCTGGCGCGTCGGCAACCTCAGCGACTGACCGGAGAAGCCCATGCAGACCGAACGACGCCAGAACCCCTACCCGCTGACGTGGGAGATCCCAGCCGCCATCTTTGTGACCGGCGCACTACTGCTCGTACTCGGCGTCCACCTCGGACGCGGGATCGCCAACTGGACCGCCGGGGCCGGCTGGCACTGGCCGACACCCGCCGGCCTGTTCACCACAGTGCCCGCCATCCTCGCCGGCGATACCTCAACCGGGTTTGCCTCCCCGATACCGGACGCCGCTGCACCGAGCCAGCTGTTCGGCTGGGTGCTCGCTGTGGAGGCCACCATCCTGATCGGCGGGATCACCCTCACGCTGGCCGGACTACGCCGATGGGGTCCCGGACGGCTCAAGGGCATGGCCACCGCCGCCGAAGCCGAAGCCGCGCTCGGAATCTCACGCCTGCGACGCGTCCGCGCAGTCATCCGCCCCGACCTACACCCCGCGCATGCCCAGCCGCCAAGCACTCCCGTCCGAACCCACCAGGAGACCGATCATGACTGAGACCCCGAATCCTCCGCGCGTGCGGATCACGAACCCGGACGAGTTCGCGCAGATCGTCCCGTACCTGGTCGGCTTCACCCCCGAAGAATCCCTGGTGATCGCCGTCGTCGACCAAGGCGCCGTAGCGGTCACTGCGCGAGTCGACATCGCCGACGTCCAGCCTCCCGACCAGGCCGAGTTCCTGCTCGACCGCATGTGGGCCAGGTTCCCCGAGGGAGAGGCCTACATGCTCGCCTACACCGCCGACCCGCAGGCCGGATGGACCCTGCTGGAGCGCTGCGCCGGTCACCTTCCAGCCGGCGCCGCCCAGCAGACGATGGTCGTCGACGGCGACACCTGGTACTTGCCCGACGGGACGAGCGGGGCCGCCGACCGCTTCGGGACGCTCGCCGCGGAGGCCAGCTTCTACGGCCTGCAACGCTTGCCCAGCCGCTCGGAACTGGTAGCCAGCTTCGCCAGCCCGGCTGACAGCCCCGAGCTGGCCACCCGGGTCGACGCCGCCCTCGACAAGCTGCCACAGCCAGGAGACGCCGACGGAGTCGTCGCACGCATGGGCGAACTGGTGCGACGCAGCCTGCCGCCGGACGGGGAGCGGTCGTCATCGGCCCGGGTGCAGGGTGACGACGCCGCGCAGCTGGCCGTCCTTGCCCAGCATGGCAAGGCCCGCGAGGTGGCACTGCTGTCAATGACCCGCGACAACGCCCGCGAACACCTCGCGCTGTGGCGATCGGTCGTCAACAGCGTCCCGGCGTACGAGGCGGAGGCGCCGCTGTTCCTGGCAGGCATGGCGGCCTGGGTCGCCGGCGAGGGGGCCGCCGCAAGCGTCGCACTCGAACGGGCCGAACAAGTGGGAGAAGGTAAGCTGTATCCACCCGCCCGGCTGCTGAGCGAGCTGATCGACCACGTCGTGCCGCCCACCGCGTGGGAGGCACTGCGCGCCGACGGACTGGCAAACGCCGACCCACGCGTCCGCGGCGCCGTGATCGGTGCCCACAACCCAGCTGTGTGGGAATCCGTCCCGCAGCATCCGCTCCAGCACCCGCACCAGCCGCCTGACATCGCGCCCCCAGCCCCCCGAATCGCCATCTGAGAAGGACGCCATGACCCGCAAGTTTGACCCTGCCGACGTGGGCTGGCGCATCGGGAAGGCCCACGAGCCCCGCGGCGGTGACCTGTGGTGCCCGTGGGACCGCACGACCGGCGTCATCGGTCCGCAGGGCTCTGGCAAGACCCTGGACCTGCTCACACCCGCCCTACTCGGCTCGCCCGGCGCTGCACTGGTCACCCTCACCAAGGTCGAAGACCTGCTGCTCACCATCGAAGCCCGTTCCACAGGCGGACGGCCCTGCGTCGTGCTCGACCCGTTCGGGCTCGCCGAAGGACCGCCCGAGCTGGTGTGGGACCCGGTCCGTGGTTGCGAGGACCCGATCACCGCCGAACGACGAGCGAAAGCCTTCGGCGCCGGGATCGTCCGGACGATCTCCGGCAACTCCGAAGGCGCCGCGTCCCGGTTCTATGTCGCCGAGGCGGCCAAGGTGCTGCAGTGCTACCTGCACGCCGCCGCCCTCACCGGTCAGAACCTCGACGCCATCCTGCGCTGGGCAGCCAACCCGACCGCCACCAACGAGCCGGCCGAGATCCTTCTTGACCAAGAGCGTGCAGCACCCTTCTGGCACGGCCTGCTGCAGGGCGCCGTCACCGGCGACGAACGCACGGTGGCGAACATGGTGGTCACGCTGCACCAGACCCTGGCACTGTTCTTCCAACCAGGCATCCGCCGCCGCTGCATCCCCGGCCCCGGACGCCCCGCCACCGACATTGCCGACATCATCGCCCGCGGCGGCACGCTGTACCTGCTCGGACGCGAAGATCCGTACGCCTCAGCCTCGCCGTTGATGACCGCGCTGGCCGAGCACATCCTCGACACCGCCCTCGTGCTCGCCAACCGCAGTCCGTGGGGCAGGCTGTGCCCACCGCTTCTCGCCTGCCTGGACGAGCTGCCGTCCACCGCGCCGCTGCCGACCCTGCGAACCCGGATGGCCAACGAACGAGCGCTCGGGATCTCGTTCATCTACGCCGCCCAAACGTGGCGGCAACTGGCAGCGATCTTCGGCGAAACCGAGGCCCGTGCGCTGTACGGACTCACCAACGTCGTCGTAGTGTTCGGCGGCGGCAAGGACATCGGCTTCAGCAAGGAGATCTCCGACCTCGTCGGCACCACCCGCGTGGCCCGCACCACGTGGCAGTTCGGACGCAGCGGAGGCCGCTCTGCCTCCGGAGACGACATGCTCATCATCCGGCCGGAAGAGGTGCGCCAACTCCCCGAACGGCAAGCGCTCGTGATCGCCGAGAACACCAAGCCGATCATCGCCAAGCTCAGCCGCTCCATCGACGGCGCTGGCGGACGCCGCCTTCTCGCCCAACAGCGAGACGCCCGGCGCCGGCTCGTCGACGTACAAGCTCTCAAGCCCGCTGGAGATGCACCATGATCGACCGACCGCTCGCGCTGCCGTTCCCCATGCCGGACGGACCCGAACTCAGCGCCGCCTACAAAGACCTCTATCTCGCCGCGGAGGGCGATGACGAGACGAAGGAGAAGATCGGCGACCCCGCGCTGCTGCCTCGCCCTTGGGACCCGCCAACGTGTCGCAAGGGGCAACTCCGCCAAGAACTGTGGGAGTGGCTCGATGCCGTCGTCATCTGGTTCAACACCGAGTACGTGTGGGACCCGACCGCCGGCATGATCCCGCCCTGCTGGCCACAACACCCGCACCTCGTCCACGAGATCGCCGTCCTCGCCGATCAACGTCGCCGCGCCAGCATCGACACCAGCAGCAACACGCTCGAGGAGTGGCACCGCTACGCCGTTCCCGCCTTCCTCGACCGCCTGCGCCAGCGCACGAGGAGTCACTGCGATGAACACCACCAGCCTTGGCCCGCCAGGATTCGCTACGCCCGCCACCTCACAGATGCGGGAGTCGGCCGACCGGAATCCGTTCCCTCGACAGTGACGATGCGACGCTCCACAACCCCGCTGTTCGGCCTTGGTGATTCCTAGCTACCAAGCGCCCGTCCCGTCAGTACGCTGAGCCACGCAGAACCCGTGCAGAGTAGCAACGAGAGAGGATGTGACGTGGCCGAACTAACGCCGGATCTGCGCCGTCTTGCAGCCCAGCTTGCTGGAGGACCCGCTTTCCTTATTCTCGGCGAAGGCGGCCTGGACCGACTCGGGGCAGTGGTGGCCGGGTACCGATGGAATGGCGTGTACACGTCGGCGCCCGACCGCGCGGTCGCGGACACCTTCACCGAGGAGTCACGGGCTGTCACCTCCCTCGGGGCGATGAGCCGCTCGCCATCGCGTAGTCAGTCGGATCTTGAAGTGCGCTACCTGTTCGGTGGTAAGCATCTGCCCGAGTCCGAGCGCCCTCCAGCATCCGTGGTCGAGGAGGCCACCTCGAGGATTCGCAGCAACCAGGAACTCACGCGCCTAGTCACTGAGACAGTCACGCCCAGGGGAACGGTCCTGGTCGAGGGTTGGAGGGCCGGAGGTCGGCTTCGGGTCGAGGACCTAGTTCCTTTGCTTGGCCTCCTTGGTCCGGGCCAAGCCCATGTCTTCTCCGCGGGCGAATGGTTCGATGATCCGCTGGTCGACTCTTTCGCGAGCAGTGGGCAACTCGTCTTGCACCGAGACTCGTTAGAGAATGTGCTCACCACCCTTCTTGACGCGGGTGCTGCGAAGGCTGCGGCCGGAACTGCACCATCTCAGCACGTCATCCCGCTGGGCGACGGATTCGTCGATGTCGACATCCACACGTGGAACCAGATTCGACGATCAGCGCGGCCTATCGACCTCGAAGTCCTCAAGCCGCCGGTCTTCAGTTCAGACGCGGCGCGCTACCAAGAGTTCCGGAACTTCGTGGGAGCCACGGAGGGCGTACCGCGCTGGCGAGGAATCGCTGCCGGCATGAATCTCCGGCGCGACTTCGAGGCACGCCTTCTTGAATTGGTCCGCGCCGAGCTCGATGATCGTGAACTCCCGACGCCGATCGTGGTCGCCGGGCAAACTGCGACGGGCAAGACGGTGGCCTTGGCTGCGTTGGCGATGGAGTTGTCCCGGTCCGGCGACGTCGCGGTGCTCCACCAGTCACGGAGGACGGTTCGCCCGTCTGTCGAGGATATCGACATGTTCTGCGCATGGGCCGCAGATCACGGAGCCAAGGCGACGGTCCTCGTCTGGGACGGGATGATGGAGCCGGGAGAATACGAGGGACTGTCTCGCCAGTTGCATGCACGCGGGCGCAGGATCATTGTGATCGGCTCTGCCTACAAGACGCGAAGCGACTCCTCGCTGATTGTCGAGGCTCCAGCGGAACTCAGCCAACAGGAAACCGGGCGACTCTTCGAGATCCTAGCTGGCTTTGGCTACGAACTTTCCCCGTCGAAACAGCCGATGGACACGAACTTCCTGGCGTTTCTCTACCGCATGCTGCCAGAAACCGAGCACCAGCTTCGGAGCGGTCTGTCGCGGGAAATGCGATCGGCCGAGCGCATCATGGCGAAGCTCGCGCGTCAGCACGGTACTCCTGCCACGGCTGAGCAGCGTCTCACGTCTATGCAGGCAGCGTTCCAGGCCGCGGGGCTGGTGATCGAGGATCTGCTGCCTCCGGACGCGGCAGACGGTCCGCTCGGCGACCAGACCTTCGCGGAGCGTGCGCCCATACAGCGGGTAACGACGCTCGTCCTAGTTGCTGGGCGGCATGGAATCCCCGTGCCGATCGACCTGGCTCTCCGTGTCCTGGGACGCGAGGGGTTTCAGAGCGTTCGTGAAGCGCTTGCATCCTCAGACATCATCCGAGAGATCGACGACGATAGCGGTGACTACTTCCTCGGGGTACGGTCTCAGCTTGAGGCCGAGCTGCTCGCCCAGAACGAGATTCCGTTAGCGGTCGAGGTAGAGGTCCTCACGGAAGCAATCCGCGGGGTTCGGATCACTGATGGCTTCTTTGGCGGCGCTGATGAGGTTGAGTTCCTGGTGAAGCTTCTCGAACGTATCGGCCCCAACTCGGATCAGATCACCAAGTACCGAAGCCATTTCGGTGAGATTGCCGACGCTCTGAGCGAGCGGCGAATGGAACTCGGGCGAGCCCATCCGCGCCTCGTGCTCCAGGAGTCGAACTTCGCTAGGGACTTCGTGCACTGGCAACAAGGCGCCCACATCGGCAGTGTCGAGGACCGCGTAGCGAGTCTTGAGTACAACCGCGAGCTACTCGACGAGGTCCTTGGGGACCAAGCCACGCGGGGCCTGATCCGTCTATCACTTTCCGTTGAGTTGGCATCGACGCTCGGCGCGGTTATCTACGAATACGCGCACGCAGGGATGGCCGGTCAGGTGCGCGGGCTGGCCTCCCGCTTGGATGACGTGCTCACAGCGGTACTCGACGCGCGAGCAGTTGACCCCGGGAATGTGCATCCCGTGGATGTACTTGCGTGGTCGACGCGGGACGCGGTCCTATCGGGCGCGCTCACCCCCGCCGAACGCGTGGATCGTCTGGCGAACGCAGTCGCGACCCTAGAGTCGCTGGATCGCACGTCACTTACGGACAAGCAACTCGCGAACCTGGACAACCGTGGCGCAGAGCTGAACCGGCTGCTCAGCAACGACGACGCAGTGTGGGAGTACCTCGACAAGCTGGAACTCAACTCCAGCCCAGCTGCTACATACTTCCTCGCCCAGTTCGATGCCAAAGACGGTCCCACCGGTGAGGCGCGGGCACTTCGGCGGCTTCGGCAGGCACCACCAGAGACTCGTGCGGACTGGCGGTGCGCCCAGTTACTGATCGACCTGACGTGGAAGGCGATCACCGGGAATCGACTCCTCCTTGACGAGAGGGTCCCGCTCTACCTCTCACCCGAAGCCCTGCGTCAGATTGCGCAACTCACTGCCGAGCTTGGGGACGCGGACCTACCTGGCGGCTATCGCTTCTTGTTCGTCCGGGCGATCGCCGAGTTCGTCGCCGGCCACTTTGCAGAGGCAAACAGGCTGTTCCGAGAAGCAGGTGAACTGACGCGACAGCTGTCGAAGAGGATTTACACGAGGTACCTGCTCGCCGACGAGTCCGGCCGGCCGACAACGTTTGCTGGCCGAGTTGAGTCTTCTGATTCGCGGTCGGGCCAGGTATGGGTGGAGAAGCTGGGCACGCGAGTGCGGTTTGAGCCAAGGCTGTTCAGTTCAAGCGGCGAGGTAGCCCGCCACCAGCAGTTGCCACCGTTCTACATCGGATTCAAACTCTCTGGGGGGCCGGTGGCCGAGCCGCGCTCTGTCTTGCGAGAGCGCCCAGGAAGATGAGCGATCCCTTCGCCACTCTCGTTCGGGCGAGACTGGCCGCAACTGGATCCTCACTGGGTCTCGATCTCCCCAGCCTTGCACCGACCTGCAGGACCGACTCAGACCTCGACGGCTTGGTGAGGGACTACTACGTCTTCTTCAATGAGCGCTTCTCGCGGGAGATCGGGTTCCTCGTCCGATTGCGCCCCAGCCAGCAGATCGACGCGCTCCGTCGCCGCATCTACAACCTTCGGACCGCCGGCAATCACACTGACAATCCGCAGGCGGAGCAGGCAGCCGCCCGCTGGCGCAAGCAGTACGGCTCGCCACAGGACGCCGCCAATGCTCTGTCCGCGGAACTCACACAAGGCATCGAGCTCCTGGGCAGGATCGCGGTGGCGGTGAGTCGAAACCCGAGCGAAGCGGCCCAATGGCGCCAGTTGCTTTCCATCGACGTTGGCACTGTGTTCGGCGCGGTGGAGTCTGATCTCGGGCGCACCTTCACAGAAGCTAACCGGAAGCGGATGGTTCGTTTGGTGGAGAAGCGCCTTGAAGTCCAACCCGGTCGAGGCGACCGACGAGTGCTCGTGGCGGAGTACTGTGCGCAGGAAATCGTCTCGGATCGCCGCCCGCTCCCCGTCCCGTACGATCGGGTCCTAGACGCCCTCGGGCTTCTGGGCACTGCACAGGCGCCCGGGGTGATCCTCGTCGCGCATTCGGTAGCAGAGATCGATCCGGCCCTAAGCGGTGAGGCCTTCATCGCACGCGTCGACGAGACTTGGCGTGCCGCGGGGGCACGGTAGCGCAAGCGCGGGGACTCGGCCGCCATTGCCGCGGCAGCACTTGGTCGGTCGGGGGCGGGCCAGCCGGAGGTCATGCGATCCAGTTCGGCTAGGGTCCACGCCCTCAACGCCAAGGAGGAAGGATGTGTCGGTGAGTTGGGATCTTGAGGTCGGTGATGTCGAGAGTCGGACCTGGATTCAGTCCCGTTATGGGGGGTCTCATTCGCGAGGAATTTCGGCACCCGCCAGCCGCGGTGTGGACATCATGCTGTGGTGGAGGCCGGGACATGGCGAGCAGTTTGGGTATGCCGATGGATGGGCCCGTGACGGCACCTTCAACTTCAGTGGAACCGGCCAGACTGGAGACCAGCGGTTCGGGGCGCCGCACCATGAGAACGGCCGGATCAGGGATCACCGTGCAAATGGCGATCACCTTCGGCTTCTCCGGTACGTCGGCCCGAATCGGGTCCGGTATCTCGGGGAGTTCGCGCTGGATCCGGCAACCCCCTGGGTGTGGCGCGACGGCCCAGATGCGCTGGGCCGGCCGCGCAAGATCATCCAGTTCCGGCTCGTTCCCGTCGGCGGGGTCGACCTGGACGATGTCAGGTCTGTTGGCGACGACTCGGGCGCGGCCCCGGCAGACCCCATTCCGCCGGCACCAGAGGTCACCGCAGTAGAGGCAATGAAGCAAGCGTCGTTTCTTCGCCTGACTCAGCAGCGTGAACAGTTGACCCGACGTGAAGAACTCCAACTGGTGCACCGATTCCACGCGTGGCTGGCGAGCAATCTCGGGACGACGGCCACGGGGCTCCATCTTCGAGTCGGTCTCGGCATGCCAGCTCTCAGGGCGGACCTATGGATACCTGATTGGCTCGCGCTTGTGGAGGCGAAGGCCAGCGCCGCCCGGGAGCCCATCAGGATGGGGCTCGGGCAACTGCTCGACTACGCGCGTTACATCGAAGGACCGCCCGTGAAGTGCCTCCTTCTGCCGAGCGAGCCGCCTATGGACATGCTCAGCCTCCTCGACGAACTCTCTGTTGTCTGCATCTGGGAGGACGGTGGCTCCTTCGTCTCGCAACCGACATCGTTCTTGAAGCGCTGACCCACGACCCTCCGGCCTGGGGAGTTCCTCACAGCCAGGGCACCGCCAGGGCGCCTGAGGCCAGACGGGCACCGGTTCCGACACACCACGACGAATAGCGCCGTGCCACGGAGTTTTGTCGTATCCGCCTGCCAGACTGGCCACGGAACGAGATGACAACACTGTGTCCAGCAAACTGGCATGGGCGGACGGGCGAGGCAGGGCCATGAGCTACGAGGGCACGACCTTCAGGTTCGTCGACCTGTTCGCGGGCCTCGGTGGCTTCCACAAGGCGCTGGAGGACCTGAACGGGCGTGCCGTCTTTGCGGCTGAGTGGGAGCCAAAGCTCAACGCGCTGTATACGCGCAACTACGGGCTGCAGCCCTGGACCGACATCAACAAGCTCGACTCGGATGCGAAGATCGCGCAGGAGGTCCCTGACCACGAGGTTCTGGCAGCCGGCTTCCCCTGTCAGCCATTCTCGAAGGCCGGCGACCAACTCGGCTTCGCCGACAGTACCCAGGGCCACCTGTTCTTCAAGGTCCACCAGATCCTCAAGGTGAAGAAGCCCCGGCGCTTCATCCTGGAGAACGTCCCGAACATCCTGCGCCACGACAAGGGCCGCACCGAGAGGACGATCGTCGCCAAGCTGAAGAGCCTCGGCTACGACGTGAGGGTCAACCACTTCTCCCCCCACGAACTCGGCATCCCGCAGGTCCGCGACCGCGCCTACTTCATCGGCTCCGTCGACGGCCTGGACGACTACGAGTGGCCCAACAAGCATGTGGACCCCACCGACATCGCCGATTGCCTGCTCGACGACGTCGAGGTGACCCGGCCCATCCCGGAACTCACACTGCGCGCCATTGACATGTGGGGCGACTTCCTGGCCCGGACTCCAGAGTCGCTCAAGATGCCGTCGTTCCCGATCTGGTCGATGGAGTTCGGCGCCACCTACCCCTTCGAGGACGACACACCACCGGCCGTCTGGGACCGCCGCCCGGTGTGGGGGCTCCGCAACATGCACGTCCGGGGCAGCTTCGGCGTCGAACTCGACGGTCTGAAGGTCCCCGAGCAGCAGGCGCACATTCCCAGCCATGCCGGCCGCGACGGCGACCTCGAGTTCCCGCGGTGGAAGCGCACCTTCATCCGACAGAACCGCGAGTTCTACGAGCGGAACCACGAGTGGATCGACCCCTGGCTCGCCAAGTGGCGGCCGCAGGATCTCCCTTCCAGCTTCCAGAAGCTGGAGTGGAACGCTCAGGGCGAGGAGCGCGACATCGACAACTTCGTCCTGCAGGTCCGTGCCTCTGGCATCCGCGTGAAGCGGCCCTCCACCGCCCCCAGCTTGATTGCCTTCACCCAGACTCAGGTGCCGATCCTGGGGGCCAACCTCGCCAAGCAGCGCCGCTACATGACGCCACGGGAGTGCGCCAAGCTGCAGAGCATCGACGACATCGAACTCCCCGCCTACGACCTCGACGCCTACAAGGCGCTGGGCAACGCCGTGAACGCAAAAGTCGTCGCTGCCATCGCCGGACCCTTGGTAGGAGGCCTGCACGCGCCGACCCCCTTCGACCTCCCCGCCGACCACCTCAACACGCTTGGAGCTATCGCATGACCGAGACCCCCGCGGACCTCGACACCGACGACGTCGAGGTCGAGGAGGACGACCCCCGCACGCAGCTTTGGGAGCGCATCGCTGAGGGGCTTGCGGCCCTTTCCGAGGCGTCCGAGACGCCCGAGACCATCGTTGCCCCAGTGTCGGTCTTCACCGGCTCGGACGTAGACATGGCCTCCGACTCCTGGATGTCCCAGCTAGGCCACGTCCAAGGTTGGCTGAACTTCAGCCGGGACCTGCCCACCAGCAGCCCCGAGGCCTGCCTCGAGGCCCTGGTGGCAGAGCTCGGTCTCGACCCGGCCCCTGAGCTCGACCGCTCGGACGGGCTCGTCTCGCCGACACTGCGAGTGTGGGAACGCCTCGACGAGCGCGTCGAGACTGCGGGCCGGCTTCAGCAGCAGTTCCTTGAGGAGCGCGGCGCCGGTACCGGCCGCAAAGCCGCCACCGAGAACTGGCAGAACGCCTGGGCCGAGGACGAGCACGACAACGAGCCGGTGAGCCCCGAACCAGTCATCGCCAAGGCGGACGTCTGGCACATCCTCCAGTTGACGAAGAAGAAGCTGAACCTCACCCCGACCTATCAGCGCGGCGACGTCTGGGGCACCAAGGACCGCCAGGCCCTCATCGAATCCATTCTGCGCGGTATCCCCCTGCCCTCCATCATCTTGCTCCGCATGGGTGGCCAGACGCCCCACGAGGTGGTGGACGGCAAGCAGCGCCTCACCGCCATCCTCCGCTTCGTTGGGGCGCACCCCAGGGCCGTGGAGAGGGTCGAGGAGGCCGACCGGCTCAAGCCGGGCAAGGACCTTCTGAAGAACTTCACCACGGACTACCCCAAGTTCCGCAAGGGCTGGAAGACGGTGATGGGTGAGAACCTCACCGCCTCCAAGGAGGACGAGTACTACTTCCCCTTCAAGCTGCGCAACAGTGGCGACGGCGGCTTGGTGGGCACCTACCTCGAGCCACTGCAAGGCAAGTACTTCACCGAGATCAAGAACAAGGTGATCCGGGTTGCCGACCAAGAGGTGGAGGTCGCTGAGATCTTCGAAGGCGCCCCCGACTACAAGGTGCCGGTCATCGAGTACACGTCGGCTAAGCAGCGCCAGATCCACGAGGTCTTCAAGCTCTACAACAAGCAGGGCGTGCACCTGAACGCCGAAGAATTGCGCAACGCGGTCTACCACGACATCGAACTCACCCGGGCCATCCTCGTCGCTGCCGGCGACGCCGACCCGCACGCCGACGTTGTGGCCTTCGCGCCCTCGCTCGCCAGTGTCGACGACCTCGCGGAGCTCGGCAGGAGCCTAGAGCAGTACAAGTTCGGCCACTCGCGCTACAAGCGCACCAAGGTCCTTGCGTGGGTGATCGCGACGCTTCTGCACGACACCGGGCAGGAGACCCTGAAGTCCACTGCCACGCACATCGACGACCTGCTCGGACGCGTCCAGAAGGACTCCGGCCACCTGCTGCGTGACACGGCGAACCTGACCCGGATCTTCACCTGGGTTGCCCGGGCCGTCGAACTGCATTCCGGCCACGACGAACTGTGGGCGCCCCGCTTCAAGGACCGGGACAACGGCATCAAGTGGCAGGAACTCCAGCTCGTAGGCTCCCTGGTCGGAGTTGCACTCGCGCTGGCCGCGTCGCCTGAAGATGTTGAGGACCGCCTGGAGGCTCACGCCAACGAGATCCGTGATGCCACGGACTCGGAGGCTTGGCAGCGCCCGGACAAGACCCAGACGCGGACCCAGTGGGACTACATCGCGCGCCTCGCGGAAGGCGTGGTGCTGCTCCTGGACCTTGACCCTGGCGTGGCATCGCAGGCCGTCCGCGACCAGTTCGGCTCCTCAGGATACGAGTCCCTACAGCGCACCCGAATCTAGCCGAGCGGCCACATGCACACGCCCCCGGCGCCCCCGCGCGAGCACGTCTACTTCGACCCGCCCGAGCCGCTCCGCGCGGAGACATGGTGGACGCGCTACCGCGATTCCATCACGGGCCTTACCAGCACGGCGCTGCTGGCCCTGGAGGCCGACTGCCGCTACATCGTCGAGCGCGGCGTCTTCGACGCGGGCTCGCCTGGCACCAGTCAATGGCCCGGTGGCCGGGCGCGCACCGGGCTCGTGATGGGCTCCGTCCAGTCCGGCAAGACCGCGTCGATGCTCGGCGTCTCCGCCATGGCCATCGATCATGGCGTCGACGTCGTCGTCATCCTTGCGGGCACCCGGGTGTCGCTGTGGAAGCAAACCTACGAGCGCCTCGCCGCCCAACTCGACGCCGGGCCCGACACCGCCGCGAAGGAGGCGGGCCGAATCCTCGTGCCCAGCCGGGGCGCGGCGATGTCGGAAGAATCGATGAATCTGCAGGACGCCTACGGCATGCAGCCGGCCACCGTCCGCAACCGGCTACGCCGTGGCCGACCAATCATCGTCGTGGCGATGAAGCAGACCCAACACCTGCACGCGTTGGCCGAGAGCCTGCGATCAAACGTGTTCCCGGACATCCAGACCCTGGGCAGGGCGGGACACATGGTCGTGCTCGACGACGAGGCCGACGACGGCTCAATCCTGGACGCGGTCGCCGAGGCCGGGCAGGACCAGGTATACGGAAACCTGAAGCAGGTCCCCCGCGCCATCGCCAATCTCTGGGACCCACCCCAGGGATCGCCAGAGAACCTCTTCGTTACCTACGTCGCTTACACCGCCACGCCGCAGGCCAATCTCCTGCAGGAGGACCACAACCCGCTGTCCCCGAGGGACTTCTTGGTCTCGCTGCGCACGCCTCTAGACATCGGCTACTTGGTCGATGTCGCCGACCCGAGCAACCTCACTGCCCCCCGATCATCGACCTACCCGGATCCGGCCGGGCTGCCGGCGTTCTACACGGGCGGTGAGGTCTTCTACCGCCGGGGCACTGCTTCCGGCCTCTGCCGCCCCGGCACCAACTCCCCGAACGATGACCGCGCTGAGGCAGTGCGGGCGTTCCTGGTGGCGGGCGCCATTAGGCTGCACCGTTCGCAGCGGGTGGGTCCCGCCACCGCGGCCGGGATGACCTTCGATTCTGCCCTGGAGGCCGAGGCGGCGGTCATGGAGCCCCACTCGATGCTGTACCATCCCTCGGCGAGCATCCAGGACCACTTCCAGTCCGCGGAGGACCTGCTCTTGTGGGCTGGGGTGCCCGACAGGCGCGCGGCGCGCCGTCTCCTGGCCCAGGGGGGCGCAACTCTGCCGGGCGCGCTGATCACCACGTTGACCACCGATCCCGCCCCCTGGGCGGCGTGGCTCGTCCGCTATCAGACCTCGGCGAGGGCCATCGAAAACGAGTTCGGCCTGGTCCACCCCCGTGAGTTTCCGGACTGGCCAACGGTGAAGGCGCTCTTGGCCGACGAGGTCATCCCCGGGACGCGGGTGTCCGTTGTGAACAGCGATCCGGCCGCCGACGACCGTCCCTCCTACCGAGCGACCTTCGATCCCGCCTCGGGCCAGTGGAACGCGCCGCGTGACCTCTGCACCATCTTCGTGTCCGGCAACGTTATGGCCCGAGGCCTGACCCTGGAGGGCATGACGACCGCGCTGTTCCAGCGGTCCGCCAACAGCCCGCTTGCCGACACACAAATGCAGATGCAGCGCTGGTTCGGCTACCGCGGCTCCTACATCGAGTTGTGCCGCGTCTTCGCCGCGGCCGACCAACTCGACCTCTTCAGCGCCTACCACGACATGGACGAGGCGATCCGAAGCGCCATCACCGAGCGCATGCTAGGCGACGCTCCCGAGCCAGCGGTGCTGCAGGGGCTCAACTTCACCGCCACCGGGAAGATCGCGAACACCCGCAACTACCCCCTCTCCCCGGGCGCCCGGCCCTTCGTAACCCTGCTCAACGGCGGCGCGAGCCCGGACCCCAACGCCCAACTCGTCGCTGACCTGTTCGGCGCGGGCCCGTCGTCGCCGCTGTTCGCGGGAGGCACACTCCGCGGCCAGATACTGGAGCATCCGCTGACGCTGGTCGAGGCCGCCGATTGGCTCGACCGTCTGAGCTACGAAGGCTACGCCCCGGGACTCCACAGCCCCATGGGCACCCACTGGGCGCAGGTCGAGGCGCGCGTGTCCGCCGCGGCCCCGCTGACCGACCCGGGCCTGTACCGGCCGCCCGAGCCGGACGGACAGGGCGATCCTGCGCGACGCCCCTGCCCCTACGCGATCGCCGCCTACCTGCGCCTTTGGGCGGCCGCGCTGACCCGACAGGTCCCAGGGCTATTTGTCACTGGGGAGCCCGGGAAGCTGTGGTCGATGTCCAACCTGCGGCAGAAGCAGGCTCAGCAGCCCCGATTCTGGGTCGGTATCCGCTTTGGGGACGGCCAAGAGGTCACCACCGGGCCGCTGGACCAACTTCCGTTCCGCATCCGTGCCACGACAAAGAACGTCGCCCCAACGGGCGAACTGACCACGACCTGGGGTGCCAGCAACCCGACCGCAGGTCCGGCCCAGTACCGCAGCGACCTCTACTTCGACTACTACCACCGCAACGAGCCGCTGCCGGTAGCGCTCGTCGACTCCGCGTGGCGCCCAGCGGGATCAGCCGGCCAGATCCTGATCTACGTCAACCAGCACCGCACCCAGGATCATCCTGCCGTGGCCGTCGCACTTTGCATTCCGGCCGGCGGGCCCGAGCAGTTCGCCGCCACCCGAGCCAGCGTGCTCCTGCCCTGAGAGACGAGACATCACATGACTAGCTATGAGGAAGTCCTCAACCAGATCACCGCCCTCCCCAACGGCGCTCCGGGACGCGACCGCACGATCCAGTGGCTCACCGTCTCACAGGTGGTCGGAGCTGCACGCGACGACCTGGGTCACGTCGAGCTGTTCCTGGCCGGGCCGGAACTCCGCCCGAGGGCGAAGGCGTTGCGCGACGCCGTGCAGCACCATTCGTGGCGGCGCGATAATGGCCCTGACCTTGAGGCGAACCGCCTCCTGTTTCCCGCGTTCGGGCACTACGACCAGATCGCGGCCCTGATCGGCACTGAACTGTTGCGCGAGGGGGCGGAGGACGACCTGCCACGAGCCTTCGCGATGACCGAGCCGATCATGGAACTGGCCATCAAGCGGCTCGAACTCTCCGAGTCTGCCCTTCTAGGCCTTGCGGGAGAGCTGTTGCTGCTCGACGCCCTCGTACGCCACGCCGACGATTCGTACGTTGGTCAACTCGTCGGGGCTTGGGATGGCTGGCGCCGCTCCTCCCGGGACCTTTCGTGGGATGGCACCGGCATCGAGGTCAAGACGACGACCCGCCAGTCGTCGAGCCACACGGTGCAGGGCACGCACCAGGTAGAGCCTGCCCAGGCCACCGACACCTCGCTCGGCGAGGACCGGCTGCTGCTGGTGAGCGTCGGGCTCCAGCAGACCGGCCACAGCGCCAACTCCTTCACCGTCCCGCAACTAACCCAGCGGATCGCTGAACGGCTCGAAGCCACCGGGAACGACGGCGCCATTGACGACTTCCTGTCCCACGTCGCCGATTACGGTTCCGAGTCCGGCTTCGGCTACCACCACCGGACCATGTCGAACGACGCTCCGTTCACGACCGCCTTCACTCCGGCGTTCGTGCGCGGCTACGACATGGCGGACCCTGCCGTGCAAGTGCTCCGAAGGGACGATGTCGTCGCCCACCAGCACGTCGACGCCCAGTCGCTGTCGTTCCGGATCGACCTTCCGGGCACGATCAATCTCAGCAACCCGGTGGCTGGAATCAACCGCGTCGCCGAGGCAATTCTCGGCGGTCAGCCATAGATGGACCGCGCGGCAGCAACTCAACGAGAGGCGACCAGACCCCGGCGCGACTGCAACAACTGCCTGGTTGGAGGGTTCACGACCCGTCTCTGGCGAGGCAGCCCGTGCGCACTCGCGCCGGTGCTCGATGCCACGGCTCATCGGCGTGGGACTGGTGTTGTCCGCTCATGTCGGGGGATGAGGCGCTCCGCGCGATCGTGTGAGCCGCCCCGCTGCATGCCGGGCGCCCCATGGGCCGCCACCAGGGCGGGGGTCTGGTTCTCATGGGCAACGGCGTCAGCGAACTGCTGAGCGGCACGGCAGGGTTGCTTGTTCCAACTGCGGACAAGGGGAAGAAGAGTGGACTGGAGGAGCGAGATCGGGAGTTGGCGTCGTTCTGCGAGCCCAGCGACGCTGGCTGTCCAGTACCCGGAGGGCCGTGCGGCGATGACCCGAAGCGCGTCCAGGACGCACTCAGGTTCTGGCGGGAGATTGAGCAGGCGGTCGATGAGGGCCTCCGCCAAGGGCGAGGCCGTCGTGATTGTGGCTGCCAACTGTCCCGCTGCGCCGGCCGCAACCAGGCCCGCAGGATCGCAACCGCGGGGCAGGCGGGCGTGGCGTGCGTCGATCCCCCTGGACGCGAGCACCCAGTAGTCACGCTCGGCGGCTGCCTGGCCAGCGCGGTCTGCATCGGTGGCAACAACCGGATTGCGCCCGAGAGTCTGGAGTCGTGCCGCCTGATCGTCGGTGAGGCTCGTGCCGAGCGGTGCCACGCCGATGGCCCTGCCGTGTGTAGCAACGGCGACCGCAATGGCGTCCATGGGCCCTTCCACCAGCACGGGCGTTGCGTCACCGATCGACTCTCCCGTCGTGAAGAGTTGGGCACCCTTGTGGAAGAGCGGCGTATCAGGGGTGTTGAGGTACTTCGGTCCGTGCCGGCCGTCGTCGGCATAGGTCGGGTTGCGGCGTCCAACGAAGCCGAGGATCTGGCCCTCATGGGTAATGGGGAACACGACGCGGTCGCGGAAGCGGTCGATGAGGCGTCCAGTGCTGGCGGTGGCGGCCACGCCCGCGGCGAGCATCTCCTCATCGGTGACGCCTTGGCGGCGGAGGTGGGTGACGAGGCCGGTCCAGCCGTCGGGAGCGTAGCCGGGGCGGTAGATGCTGCCGGCGAGGTCTTGGTGGAATCGTTCGATGAGGTAGTGGTGTGCCCAGCTGTCGGTGAAGCACTGTTCGTAGTAGCGGGTGGCGAGTTCGTTGATGTGCGCGAGGCGTTCGGGGGTGGCGGGGCAGTCGTGCCAGGCGTTGGCGCGGTCTTGCATGCGGCGGATGTCTGCGTCGGTGGGTTCGGGAACCCCGAGGTGATCCCGGATCATCGCCTCTATCGCGAGCGCTGCTTCGACCGTCAACTCGACGTCCTCGGACTCCTCTGTGGAGGGCTCAGACTCCTCGACCGGGTGCCGGTGTTCGGCCGCGACGAGCGTGAGGTGCTGGTCGGTGGGGATGTAGCCGTCCCACAGATCCGTGGGGGGTTCGTCCGTGTCCATAGCCTCGGTGGGTGCGATGGGGTCGGTGAGCAGTGACAGTCGCCAGACCCAGGCTTGGCAGCGGTCGAGGTGGCCGTCGGGGGTGAGTTCCTCAGCGTCCTTCAGCAGGGTGTCCAGTGCCCAGCCTCGCTGGAGGCCGCGTTCGATCGTGGCGACGAGGGACGGCCACCACGGGCTCGCCTGGAATTCCTTGGCGTGCTCGATCCCGAGAGCGGTGGTGAAGTGGTCGAGCCATCGGGTCGCGAGGTGGAATTGGCTGTCATCCTCAGCGACGGCTGGGGAGACGTGACGGGAGATCCGCCACCACAGGGCGGCGGCTGCATGGTCGTCGGGCAGCGGTCCGTCCGCGACTGCTTGGTCGAGGAGCTGGCGTGCCCGGATGCCACTGGCCGACAACTGGGACAGGCGCCGCGCGAGGGTGGGCGCGAAGGGGTCGGCGAGCAGGGTGGGGGCGATGTCGGTGAGGACGTGGCCCCACTCGTCGAGGGCTGCCGACTGGCTGGTCTGGAGGCGTTTGTTGAGCTGCCGCTGCCAGCGGGCGGCCGCGTCGGGGTGTTGCCGGTCACCCGTCGGACGCTGATCGGTGGCTGGGATGCCGTGCGAGGCACGCCACACCTCGACGTCTGCGACCAGCGACTCCGGTGGCTGGCCGGCGACGCTCGCCAGCCACTTCGGC
>MTLC01002350.1_pt1 | contig 45250 bp, 22 predicted proteins | sample 1982451 | NCBI WGS metagenome assembly MTLC01 (sample SAMN05710165, study PRJNA340218) | biofilm metagenome | isolation source: sample SPH anode biofilm adapted to +100 mV | place: USA | collected 2012-02-03 | reverse complement strand
ATAGGAACTATATAGGTAGAGGATATAGAGGGGATATAGAGGGGATATTGAGAGGAGTTAGAGAGATATAAGAGAAACATATGAGATATATGAGAGATATAAGAGAGAAGCTCCAGGGACGCTGATTATTAGAGAATTGGAACTTGACTATTTGTGGCTGGCAGGAGAGAGTTTTTAGTATAAAAGCCTCTATGTTACCAATTATTCTGAGTTTAATGACATAGGAGGGTCTCAAACAATGATGTTGGTTGTGCTTTTTGGTTGTAAAAGAGATCTATTAATGGTAATTTTGCAAGGTCTTTGTAAATAATCGCAAAGAGTTCTCAATCAAAAACATCAGTTGATATGATTTTGTTCTTTAAAGGTGAAACAGGCGTGATTTACGCTGTAGAGACGACTAATTTGCTATTACAGGCTGATAGGGAGAAGTTAATCTGGCTATTTGGACAAGCTGTTTGGATCGATGCTGAGCAGGTTAATGTGCCAACCATCGGCCCTAGAAAAGAGATGATCACACCCTGGAGCACCAATGCCGTTGAGATCACGCAGAATATGGGTATCGATGGGATTACCCGTATTGAAGAGTTTTTCCCGACTGACGGCGATAAACCCCATTTTGATAAAATGTTGCAGGCCTTCTATCCTGTACTTGACCAAAAACTCTTTTTTATTGATCGCCAACCCGAGCCTATTCGCCATATCACCGATATTAAATCATATAACCAACAAGAGGGATTAGCTTTAAATGAGGATGAGATAGCCTATCTTGAGGCTGTTAGCGCCCGAATTGGCCGCCCTCTGACTGATAGCGAGGTGTTTGGTTTCTCTCAGGTTAATTCAGAACACTGCCGTCATAAAATCTTTAATGGCACTTTTATCATTGATGGCGTTGAAAAAGAGCAGACACTCTTCTCTCTTATTAAAAAGACCTCAAAACTAAATCCTAATACTTTAATCTCCGCCTATAAAGATAATGTAGCGTTTGTTGCCGGGCCTAAGGTCAAACAATTTGCTCCGGTATCTCAAGATAAACCTGATTACTTTGCTTTGACTGAAATAGAATCTGTAATCAGTCTCAAAGCTGAAACCCATAACTTTCCAACTACTGTAGAGCCTTTTAATGGTGCGGCAACTGGTAGCGGTGGTGAAATCAGAGATAGAATGGCAGGGGGTACTGGTAGTATTCCTTTGGCTGGTACTGCCGTTTATATGACCTCTTATCCCCGTCTTGAGGGTGAGCGTGACTGGGAAAAGCATACAGAACCAAGACCATGGTTATATCAATCTCCTGAAGAGATTCTGATAAAGGCCTCCAATGGTGCTTCTGACTTTGGAAATAAATTCGGCCAACCTTTGATCTGTGGCTCTCTATATACATTTGAGCAGAATACTGATAAAGCTGCTTATGGTTACGATAAAGTAATCATGCTAGCGGGTGGAGTAGGGACAGGCCGAAAAGAGGATAGTCTTAAGCATGATCCTAAACCGGGTGATATTGTTGTTGTCTTGGGTGGTGACAATTATCGTATCGGTATGGGTGGCGGAGCAGTAAGCTCAGTAGCCACCGGTGAATATGCTAATGCAATTGAGCTTAATGCGGTTCAACGTGCCAACCCTGAGATGCAGAAGCGTGTATATAATGCAATCAGGGCAATGGCAGAAGCCCCAAATAACCCTATTGTCTCTATTCATGACCATGGCGCAGGTGGTCATCTTAATTCACTATCAGAACTCGTGGAGGTTACCGGTGGTCTGATTGACCTTGAGAAACTACCAGTTGGCGATCCAACTCTGTCGGCTCGTGAAATCATTGGTAATGAGTCGCAGGAGAGAATGGGATTGGTTATTAGAAAAGAGGATCTGTCCACTTTACAGGCTGTAGCTGAAAGAGAGCGTGCTCCGATGTATGCTGTTGGCAAAACTACAGGTGATCATCAGTTTACATTTAAAAACAGTGTGACTGGAGAAGCTCCAATAGATTTACAACTTGCTGATATGTTTGGGAAGCCTCCTCGCACCATCATGCGTGATGTAGAGGTTGCCCCCTGTAAAATGCCTCTAAACTGGGATAGTGATAAACTTCTTGACTATATAGAAAAGATTCTTCAGATGGAGGCTGTTGGTTGTAAAGACTGGCTGACCAATAAAGTCGATCGCTCTGTGACTGGAAGAGTTGCTCTGCAGCAGTGTGCCGGTCAGATTCAATTGCCTCTGAATAATTTGGGTATCATGGCTCTGGACTATTCAGGACATGATGGTATTGCCACTTCTATAGGGCATGCCGCTGCTGCTGCGCTTGTTGATGAAAGAGCAGGTAGCAAGTTGGCTGTAGCTAAGGCACTGACCAACATCGTTTGGACTCCTTTAGCTGAGGGGCTTAAATCGGTTTCTTTAAGTGCCAACTGGATGTGGCCTTGCCGTAATCAGGGTGAAGATGCTCGTCTGTTCAATGCAACGGAGGCAATGAGCGATTATGTTTCAGAGTTAGGTATCAATATCCCTACAGGAAAAGATTCATTATCGATGACTCAGAAATATCCTGATGGGTCAGCTGTGATCTCTCCGGGTACTGTTATTGTATCAGCTGGGGGTCATACAAGTGATTTTACAAAGGTTGTCAGACCAGTTCTGAAAAAGGTGAATGGTAGTGCGGTCTACTATATCTCATTTGCTGAAGGTTCTTTTGAGTTAGGGGGTTCTGCATTTGCTCAACTGTTAGGGTCAACCGGAGATAGTACTCCTAAACCATTGAAGCCAGCTGGCTTTATTAAAACCTTTAATGCAATCCAATCTTTAGTTGAAAGTAGATTGTTGTTTGCTGGTCATGATGTCTCGTCAGGAGGCTTAATAACGACATTGCTGGAGCTCTGTTTTGGCATGCCAAATGTTGGATTAGATCTGAGCCTGGATTCTTTGGGCGAGTCTGATATTGTAAAGGTTTTATTTAGTGAAAATCCGGGTGTTGTGGTTCAAACAGCTAAAACTGATGAGTTTGAAGCTTTACTAAAGACGGCTGGTGTTCCATTCTCAAAAATAGGAGTGGTAACATCTGAAGCTAATCTATCGATTTCATTAGCTGGAAAACAATATAGTTTTAATGTCGATTCACTTAGAAAGACATGGTATAAGACCTCTTATCAGCTTGATAAACGGCAGGCAGGTGAATCTAAGGCTACTGAAAGATTTAATAATTTCAGCAAACAACCTCTTACCTACACCTTCCCGGAGGGTTTCAAAGGCACTTTTGAATCATTGGGCATTAATCCTAACAGAACTGAGCGTACAGGTTTAAAGGCTGCTATTATCAGAGAGAAGGGTGTTAATGGTGATCGTGAGATGGCGTTTATGCTTCATCTGGCAGGTTTCGATGTTAAGGATGTGCACATGACAGATCTTATCACCGGACGAGAGACCTTGGATGAAATCAGACTTATAGTCTTTGTTGGTGGTTTCTCAAACTCGGATGTCTTGGGTTCAGCAAAGGGTTGGGCTGGCGCATTTAAGTTTAATGAGAAGGCGAAAGAATCGCTTGACCGTTTCTTTGCTCGTAAAGACACCTTAAGCCTTGGTGTATGTAATGGTTGTCAGTTGATGATAGAGCTTGGATTGATTACCCCTGGTCGTGAGAAGATGCCTAAGATGCTTCATAACGATTCTCATAAATTTGAGTCGGCTTTCCTAACACTTGATATACAAAAGAACCATTCGGTAATGCTATCTGGTTTAGCAGGCAGTCGTTTAGGAATTTGGATTGCTCATGGTGAAGGCAAATTTAGTTTACCAGAAACGGAGTCATCGTATCATATTCCTGCAAAATACGCGTTTGAGAATTATCCGGGCAATCCTAATGGTTCTGATTACAATACTGCAGCTTTATGTTCTGAAGATGGACGGCACCTGGCGATCATGCCGCACCTCGAAAGAACATTTTATCCATGGCACTGGGCTTATTACCCTGAGACCGAAAGTAACCATGAGGTTTCTCCCTGGATGGTTGCTTTTACTGATGCCAGAGAATGGTTGAAGCAAAATTAGAAATATGATAATGGATTGGGGTGAAGATAATAAGTTGTTTTCTTCTCAGTCGAATGAAGTTTTTGGAATACTATAATAGAGAAGGGTCAGAATATTTTATTAAATATTTTTTTGTAAATTTATTCCGACCTTTCTTTTTTTATTGTCTAACCTAATGAATTATTTCATGAAAAGAGTTCTGGTTCTAATTGTCTCCATGTTTCTAGCTTCGACTCTATTTGGTCAGCATAATAGTGGCCATAACTCTGCTTCTAAGAATAAAGAGAAGAGTTTTATCAAGGAGCTTGGTGTTGGTGTGGGGTATCCATTTCCTGTATCTAGTAAGACAACTGCAAATATCGGACTAGCAGCTGAGTTAAAAATGACTTATCCGATTAATGACTATTTCAATTTTTCGTTTGGTGTTGAGTTAAATCAGCTTAAACAGGAAAAGGATACGGTTATTTTTACGTTATATACCGCATGCAAGGATGCCAAAATGACCTCCTGGTATCTGACTATCCCTTTATCTTTCTCGTTTTACCCACTTGAGAGTCGTGATTGGTCGGTTTTTGCGGGGGCTTATACCGGTATGCGGCTTTCGGCTAAGACTGTAGGAATTTTTTATGATCCCAGTGATGAAACTGCACCAATGTATGATATATCAAAGGATGCTCCTATGAAAAAAGTTGATTTCGGAGTTGATCTTGGCATTTCCTATCATTTAGTTTTGATGAAAGAGTATAAGTTGAACATAAAACCTAAATATAGGTTTGGGTTGATTAAATTATTAGAAAATAAGAGTGATATTTATAATCAAGGGTTTCAACTAATGTTATCTGTTGAACTTTAAAGAAAATAGTCTAACAGCAGTTATTGAATCATTGTTTAACTTTAATGGAATAATTTAAGTGCATTATACCATTAAAGTTTGTGATTTTTGAAAGGACAGTCTTGAAGAGGCTGATTTTAATTTTTACTTTATAAAGTCGAAGAACTAGAGGTCAGATAGAATATTTATAAGATTTCGTCTGCGTTTGTAATTTAGACGAATATCTGCAAGAATTTGTCTGGCCAATGGCAAGTTTATTTGTTTTAATTGTTTGATGTTATCGGCTATATTATGGTAAAATGAATCGCCTGTAAATCTCAGGTTCTCGTTAATACCTGATATGAAATAGTTTTTAGCCTCTGATGTAAAGATCCTTTTGTGTTTTTTATAGAAATCAAATATTCGGGAGTCCCATATCCTATTACTGCGTTTTATCAATTCCATGGCTTCTTGTAAACGATCAGCATTTTCCAGATAATTGAGATATTGATCGGGTGATTGTTTTTCTAGAATTGCTTCATAGTCTTTTAGGTTCTCAGTTACCATAGATGCTATCTTTTCCAGCATCGAGCTGTTGGGACAGTTGTTTATTGCTTTTGTTGCAGCTTCTGAAATATTGAGACCGGCTTTTGTAAGCAAGTCAAGGTAAAGATTGAAAACATCATCTTGTCTAAAACGTGTTCCTAATTCTAACCAAGCTTTAATTGATTCAATGGCTTTTAATACCATGTCTTTTGCGACAAATAACTCTACCAATTCAATTAGCCATTTGCTGTCATCATTTTGGATTTCGCTTAAAATAGCCTCTTTTTCCTCGACTGTAAGTAGGTGGCGTACCTTTTTGTAAGATTCTTCAATTATAGAATGCGATATTTCTTTATAGCTCTTAATGAGCCAACCTTTAAGTGATGGTAATTCACTTTCAATAAAAGCTGTCTCATATAGCATTCTCAGGTTATTGAATGTATCGAAGGATAGTGTATTAAGTGTTGTGTCAACCTTTATCAAAAACTCTGTTTTTTCTTTAAAGGTCAGGGTCTTGATATAATTGGTGATAAATTCATTAATCTCTTCCGATGGTTCGTACATCCAATCATTATAATCATCGTATAAATATCCTTGTTGAGTAGCATCATCAACCTTGTCTATAATGTATAGAAGTAGGCTGCTTATTTCGCTCTTGAGATGTTTTTCAAGACCTGATAACTTCTTTAATTCTTTGTTTAGAGTTTTATCGAAATCATCAATATTATAAAGGCAATCACTATGATTAAATATCTTCTGAATATTTCTTTCAACTTTTATAAATGTATATTTGGCAGCTGAACTATTTGAGAAAGTATTCTTCAGATTGATCCAGAATTGATCCGGCGCATATTTTTTAACTAATGCGATTAGTTCATTTTTCGAAAGAGATTTTAAGTACTGATCAATGTCTATTTCCGAGGTTTTATCTTCAATATAAACTTCAATTTTTGTATTGTTTTTTATGGCAAATAGGAGTGAAGCTATAACATGTTTACAGTCTGCGCCAAAAGGGCAACTACAGCTAGTTTTAACCTTACTATTCTGAAGACTTATTATGACTGTATATTCTGAGTTACCATGAACCTGAGTCTTGAGTGTGGTCTTATCAGAGTTATATGATGCTGTTATTACGCTATCATGATTAAAGTATTCCAGCCCCTTCTTATACTCTCTAGAGTTATAGTGATCTTGTATGTCTTTGGCTGAACTTGTGCTAAAAAACTCAAATAGGTTGTTCTTTTCTGTTGAAAAATCCTCTGACATAGCTAGTTAATATCTTTGATATTTAGAAATCATCTGGTTTATTCTGATATCTTGACTTTGTGGGTATTGTCTTCAAAATAATTGACTCAGTGCAGATGCTTTTCCATTAATGAGAATGTTTATTTCTTTTAAAGATTGTTGTATCTCTGGTTATTGCTATTCCTTTAGTAGAGTTGATTAGAAAGAGGCAAACCAGGGTTGTTATATTAGACCTCTTTGTTTTTTAATTTGATTTTTATAAAGGACAAAGGCCCTTTTTCATAAATTGATAATTAGCATCGATGTTTTCATCAGAATCAGCGTTTAATGCAAAAAGAAGTTCACGATTGAATTCAAGGTATGCTGATCCATTTGCTGTTACTATTTTGCCATCTCTTACAGCCTGTTGGTCAATATATAACTCTTGTCCTGTGTACATTTCTTTAGCTATTTGTTGTAGATAGGGCAAGGTATTGCTGGTGTGTTTAACATGGTTTAGATAACCATGCATGCCTAAGAAAACTGAGGCATTACAGATCCCTCCGATGACGGCACCAATATGTGTAGCTTTAGTTAAAAGAACTTTAATTTGTTCAGCTTCCGACTGGAACCACTGTGTACCTCCAATTAAAATTAAAGCGGCGAATTTTTCAGGAACAGAACTAAGATCATAGTCTGGAAGAACAGTAAATCCTCCAATGGAGGTGACCGGGTTTTTGTTGATTGAAATTGTTTTTATGGTGAATCTACCTTGGCTGTTTGGAGTAACCCCTGAGTTAAGACTTGCTGCAATAAAGGCACTTTCCCAATCTGCGAACTCATTTAGGATTACAATTAAAACCTCTTCTTTCATTTCTATTTCTTGTGTTAGTTTCTTAGCCAATGAAGGTAGCTTTTTTTGTTTTATTATAGGTTACTTCCCTTTAATTACCTTGTCTAGTGACGAATGTTAGTATGAGATATGTAATAGACATGAAATAGAGATGAATGTGAGAAGCGGGGAGGCGGGGAAGCGGGGAAGCGGGGAAGCGGGGAAGCGGGGAAGCGGGGAAGCGGGGAAGCAGGATTGTGAGTGTGACGGAACAAGTGCTATGTCATTGAATCTTGAATGGTTGAGTCTTGAATATTATTAGAATTTGGCCTGAAACAAAAAAAGCTGCCCTAAAGCAGCTTTTATTTGTTCGTCGGAGTGGTGAGACTCGAACTCACGACCCCTTGCACCCCATGCAAGTACGCTAGCCAACTGCGCCACACCCCGAACGCGGGTTGCTTACAATTTGTGGTTGAAAGCGGATGCAAAATTACATTTTTTTTCCTACTAAACAAGCAAGCCGACAAAAAAAGTGTCGGCTTGCGATGGTGGATTGCTATATAGGATATCTGTTTAAGCGTTTCTTGGTAGATCTATTTTACTATAGAGAATCTGGCGGCTGCCTCAATAATTCCTTTTAAACGAATGAAGTAGAGCCCTTGAGGAAGGTAGTTTACATTAATCTCCTTTTCGGTTGAGGTCTCATTCAATTCAAGAGACTGAGTGAAAAGCATACTGCCAGAGGTGTCGAAGATTTCGAGGGTTGCTTTCCCTTTTTTACCAGATGGGATTCTTATTTTGATATGAGAATTTGCCGGATTGGGGAAGACGCTCAATCGAGAATTGCTTTCTGCTTCATTCACACCGATGACAGTAGTAATGTTGATCTTTAATTCATCATTTCTTGGCATGGTACAAGGCGACAAGGGGTGAGCCGTTAATTTAAGACGAGCATATTTTTTGGATATGTCGGTTGGACCAGGGAAGTAGACAGTGTGTGTAGCTGTGCTATCCTGAAATACACCATCACCGCTGGTAGTCCAAATGACAGAATCTGAAAATGATACCTGTCCATGTAGTAATGCATAGCTATCAGAAAGGATAGTTGTGTCGGCACCGGCTTGAACAACCGGAGCTGATTCAATCGTTACATAGACTGAGTCGTTAGCAACATCCGTGTTGACCATTGAGAAGGCTCTAAGGTTTAAGTTGAAGTAGCCTCTGTTTTTATCAAGGGTACCGGGTTTATATCTTGTGTTAAGGTCATACCAGTTTTGGAAGGTTCCATCACCATCGGTTGTCCATTCAACGGTTCTGTAGTTCTGAGCAGTTGCTTGATTAGCAAAGAACATCCCATTACTACAGATTTCTCCATCGGGACCTGCATTAGCAGTAACTGCTCCTATTGGCGCAAAGTTGAAGCTGGCGATATGGGTTTTCCATCCGGTTTTAAGATATTCTGAGGTAAACCAGAAGACTGAATCATGTGAAGGGTCAACAGACATCATTGAGTAATCACCCCAACGTGAATATCCATCTTGTGAGTAGACACCGCTGACAATTTCTGCTTCCTCAAAGGTAAGTTGTCCAAGCGGGGCATCAATGGGTCTACCGGTGTATCTCATCGATGGATGTTTTCCAGGTCCTGATACAGTATACCCTAGTGCAATTGTACCAGCTGCATTTTGAGCAATAGAGCCCATCCAGCGATGGAGGGTGTCAGGGGCATAGGTTCCTTGTTGATAAATACTCCACTCGGTTGATCCACCAGGTTTTCTGAATTCATACCAACGTACGCCGGCATGTCCCAGTCCGTCAACGTTAATGGTGTGATTAGTAACCATCGACTCGTAAGAGCCGAAGTTTCTATATTGAAGCCTGAACATAAGTCTGTCGGCCATAGATTCCAATTGTTGACCTGTCCCGCTTTGAGGAATACAGGCACCTCTGGGAGTGCTACAGAAGTATGACTCGAACGGTTCGGTAGGAAGATCGAATGCGTGCTCAAACTCGCTTGCAGCGGGATTATTCCAATCAGCCTTAAAAGTCCAAAAACGAATAGCATCTGTGCCACCCCAGCTATCATCAGTGAAGTAAGCAAAATAACATGGAGTACCTGGTGCCGGCGGGGTTCCATCGAGGTCACTGGGTAACATACTCCATGGCCCAGTGTTCTGTGGCAGATCAAAAAGGATCATTCTGGCATTTGGATCGCCATTGAGCATGGCTGTCCGCTCAAGTGCACAAGCTGCCACACGATTATAATCCCAACCAAACATATTAAAAGTAAAATAGTAACCATCAGGCCAAACGGCAGCCTTAGGATAATCATTGAAAACAGGGAACTCATAGGCATACTGATACCATTGTCCCAGTGGATCTCCTGTTTTTGAAATTGCTATAAGTTCCCAATAGGTGTTATTAGATGTATTGACTGCAAATTGGCTTGCCATCCAACGATCGGCTGCCTCATCGTATAGAACAATAGGGTCTCCATCATTTGTGCCTGTCCATGGCCCAATAAATCCATTCCATAAAGTTGAGTTATCAACAGGCCCATATAATAGGTTCCCTGACTTATCCCATATTGCAAATGATAAATTGACCATTTGCATATAGTGGTTAGGACCAACATCACCTTGTGTATCCGGAGGAAGAACTCCATTCACATTACCAACGCCATTAAAACTTGCCAGAACACCTCTGGTTGCGGTCTTTCCCTGATGGGTTTGAGTTACTTTATCTGGATGAAATGGGAGCATTGGTGTTCCGGCTCTTCGTGCTTCGTCAAGCGTTTTATTTTCAATGACATTATGCTTCCAAGATCTGTCACGGGTGCCGGGAATGACAACCTCCATGTCCTTTAGGGGTGGTGTGACCCTAAAATGCTTTGCACTTCTAACCTCAGCATGCTGCGCATTAGCAATAAAACAAATGGAGAGTAGAAAAGAAAGCGAGTAAATGCGTAAATTCATAGTTAAAGTTTGGAATAAGTAATTAGGGGCGGCTAAGGTACAAATTCTCATTGAGTAAGGCAATTAGATTGAGTGTCTAACCATGGTTAGCCATGATGTCATTTACAGAAATGGAAACAAAAAGAAATGTAATGAGTTGCGGTATTATTGTTGAGATATTCTTTGGTTGTATCTGCTGTGATTAATGTTAAGTCTGTAACCGGGTAAGGTTTCATGTGTTTTCCTATAAGAATATTTTAACTTTGCTTATAACTGTCAATCTAACATGACAAATTGATATTTTGACATGTTTACATCTTAGGTACGGTTTTTGGGTTGTTGTATCGTGTTTTTTAGATGTGTTGTTTTAGATGATTGACAGATCGCACTAATCTTCGAGAAAAGAATGAAGAATGAATGCTTTAGGTTAATTTCGAGGGATCAGAACTATATAAGAAATGAATAATTAAACCTTAAATAATTTCAATCCATATGAATGAAAATACAGAGAAGCGGAGAGTGTTAATTATCGGATCGGGGCCAGCCGGGTATACGGCTGCTATTTATGCATCGAGAGCCGATTTACAACCGCTGGTTTATCAGGGAATGCAACCTGGTGGGCAATTGACTATTACCACAGAAGTAGATAATTTCCCTGGTTACCCGAAAGGAATTACAGGGCCTGAGTTAATGGAAGATCTTAAGGCACAGGCTGAGCGTTTTGGTTCGGAAATCCGTTGGGGTGTAATCGAATCAGTAGACCTGAGTAAACGTCCTTTTATTGCAAAGGCTGATGATGGAAAGATCATTGAGGCTGAATCTATTATTATTGCCACAGGTGCTTCTGCAAAGTGGATGGGTATTCCCAGTGAGCAAGAGTATCAAGGTGCAGGTGTATCTGCCTGTGCTACCTGCGATGGCTACTTCTACAGAGGTAAGGTAGTTGGTATAGTTGGTGGTGGAGATACCGCCTGTGAGGAGGCTACTTATTTAGCAAAACTGGCATCAAAGGTTTATCTGATTCATCGTCGTGATGAGTTTCGTGCCTCTAAGGCAATGCAAAATAAAGTTTTCAATACCCCAAATATTGAGGTAATCTGGAATACCGTTGTTGATGAGATTACGGGAACTCAACAAGGCTTTATAAAAAGTATGAATGGTGTCAGGTTAAAAAATACCCAGACTGGTGAACTATCTGATTTGACCATGGAAGGCCTCTTTATCGCAATCGGGCATCATCCCAATAGTGATATCTTCAAAGGTCAACTTGATATGGATGAGGTAGGTTATATTAAGACCATACCTGGTTCAACAGCTACAAGTGTTGAGGGTGTCTTTGCCGCCGGTGATGTACAAGATCTTCATTATCGTCAGGCAATCACTGCCGCCGGAACCGGTTGTATGGCCGCAATTGAAGTAGAGCGTTTCCTTTCTTCAGAGACTGAGTAAAAGGGAAAGCGTAATCAGTATTAGATAGAAACTGTCAATCGGGTGCTTCCGGTTGGCAGTTTTTTTTAGTGGAAAGATCACAATGCTACTAGTTGATATAACTAAAAAGCAGCCTTTCGATCCCTCGGAAGACTGCTTAGTTATAAATATCAAACAACAGAATAAAAAAGAGAAACAATTAAATATTCAGGTACTTAAGTCAGAAAAGCCGGAGCTACGTCTATTCTGCAGGCTGTCCTCCCGGATTAGCAATCTGTTGCCAGATTTTTGACCTGCATAGCTAGATTCTGTTTATTCCGAAAACTGATAAGATGCGCTTAGTCGCAACTCCGGCGGTTTTCTGAATTTCTCTGAACTTTTGAACAGATTAGTATGAATAGGTTTAAAAGATTTCAGTTGTTCGTGAAATTTTAACCAAACCTTAAGGATTAGATTAAAATTGGTAATAGACTTAATAGTTTGTGATCAAGAATAAGTGGTAGTATTAGTGAAAAGTTTAATCGTATTTGCTATGTTCACTATCGTACATTGGTCGTAAGAATATGAACATAAACAAATCGTTTTATTTCAGGAAAGCCCCATTTTTAGGGGAATATTACCCTTGGCATAAGGTTTGCTCTATGCATTTGGTTCATTTTAAAATAATCTATTTTAAACCGATACTGAATGAAAACCTATTACCGTATTACATCACAAATGTTTAAACTTCGCATTCTTTTGCTTTCCTTTGTAGCTATGATTGCGATGTCTACAACCCAAGCTCAGGAGCTGAAACATGGCTTCAAGCTTATCGAAAAAAAGTTTGTTAAAGAGGTCAATGCTAATTGTTTGTATTATGAGCATGTCAAAAGTGGCGCCCGTTTGCTCAAAATTGAATCAGACGATGATAATAAGACCTTTGGCATTACATTTAAAACCATTCCATCTTCTGATAATGGTGTTGCTCATATCACTGAGCATAGTGTTTTAAATGGCTCTAAGAAATTCCCTTCAAAAAGTCCTTTTGATATCCTTTCTAAAGGTTCATTGAATACTTTCATGAACGCCTTCACAAGTAGAGATGCTACTGCATATCCCTTTGCTAGCATGAACGAGAAGGATTATTTTAATTTGATGGATGTCTATCTGGATGCAACTCTCAATCCTATGATTTATACAGAAGATCGTATTCTTCAGCAAGAGGGTTGGCATTATGAACTTAACTCATTGGATGAGCCCGTTACTATTAAGGGTGTCGTTTATAATGAGATGAAGGGTGCCTTTTCAAATCCACAACGCGATCTCTATTATCAAATTTTAAAGAATGTCTATCCTCAAAATGTATATGGATTTGAATCAGGAGGAACTCCTGCAGCTATTCCATCATTAACCCAAGAACAGTTTGAGGCTTTCCATAAGAAGTTTTATCACCCTGAGAACAGTTATATCTTCCTTTATGGTAATGCTGATGTAGATAAAGAACTTGCTTTTATTGATCAGAATTATCTAAGTCATTTTGCCCGTACCGGCAATGTCTCGGAAGTGACGGATCAACCAGATTATGCTGCTCCTAAGGATGTTACTGAGTATTATCCTGTAATGGAGGGTAATACCGAGAATCAGACTTTCTTAACTATGAGCTTCCTTGCCGGGAATAATACTGATTATACGCTTGGAATGGCTCTTAATATCTTATGTGAGGTTTTAGTTAATCAAGAGTCTGCTCCTGTTCGCCAGGCTTTACAACAGGCTGGTATCGGACAGGATGTAATGGCTTTTGCTCAAGATAATAAGCAAAACATGCTTACCATCTGGGCATTGAATGCTAACCCTGAGGATAAGGAGAAGTTCTCTTCTGTCGTTTTAAGTACTCTTAAAGAGGTTGTCGCAAAGGGAATCGATAAAGATGATATCGATGGTGTTCTTAGTCGTATGGAGTTTCAGGTTAAAGAGGGAAGTGATGCTCAAAAAGGTATCACCTATATGAATCAGATTCAAGCCGGATGGTTCTATGCTTCAAATCCTTTCATGGGCTTAGAGTATAATAAACGTCTTGAAACTCTGAGAGCAAATCTGAAAACCGACTATTATGAGAAACTTGTCGAGCGTTTTGTGCTCAACAATAATAATAGAGTTCTTTTAACTTTTGCACCTAAAGTAGGTTTAGACAAAGACCGTACTGCTCAATTAGAAAAAGAGTTGGCCGACTATAAGGCCTCTTTGACTGATAAACAGAAGAGTGATTTAATTGAATCAACAAAGAACTTAATTGCATATCAAAATGCAGAGGATACTCCTGAAGCAGTAGCAACTATTCCTATGCTTGAGCTGAAGGACATTAATCCTAAGGCTAGCTATCCAACCTGCGAGGATAATAAAATGGATGGTATTAGAGTGTTACACCATGATGCTTTCACCAATGGAATCATCTATGTAAACTATAACTTTGATTTGAATACGCTTTCACAGGATCTTATCCCTTATGCAGCCCTGTTGAAAGATATTTTAGTATCTATTAATACTAAGAATTATACATACGGTAAGTTAAATCATGCTCTGAATACTACCACAGGAGGTTTTAATACCTCACTTTCTACCTATTTAGTTGATTACGATGATAGTAAGTTGGTGGCCAACTTCGTTCTGAATAGTAAGGTTATGAAAGATAAGCTTACCGGAATGAATAAACTTGCTACTGAAGTGTTACTTAATTCTCAGGTTAATGATACTGCTCGTTTAAGAGAAGTTTTAATGCGTCGCCAAGCTCAATTAGAGTCTTATGCTCAACAAGAGGGCTACTCAGTTGCTTCCAGTCGTTTGCCTTCTTATTATAGCCGTGAGGGTTACTTTAATGAGTTGACAAGTGGTGTAGAGTATTATCGTTTTATCTCTTCCCTGATGAAGGATTTTAATGCAAATTCATCTATGGTGGTTGAGAAATTGAACAGTGTAATTAAGAGTATCTTCAATAAAGGTAACCTAATGGCTACTGTAACATGTAGTAAGGAGGATCTTCCTCTGTTTTCAAAGGAGCTAAAGAGTTTTGTTTCGACATTGCCTGCGGAAAAGGGTAAGACTCAGAAATGGGATTTTGTTCTTGAGAAGAAGAATGAAGGTTTCCAAACTCCATCAAGGGTTCAATATGTTTTGATGGGTTATAATATGAAGAAGCTTGGTTATAACTGGGATGGCAGTATGCGTGTTTTGTCTCAGATTCTATCTACAGATTGGTTGAAGAATCAAATCAGGGTTATTGGCGGTGCTTATGGTGGTTTCTGCAATTTCTCAGCTGATGGTATGGTTGCTTTTAGTTCATACCGTGACCCTAATCTGACCTCAACATTTAATACTTATATGGGGTCAGTTGATTATCTCAATAAGTTTGAAGCTGATCAGACTGCTATGACCAGATATATCATTGGTACTATTGCCGGACTGGATTCTCCATTGACTCTTGAACAAAAGGGAAGTAAGGCATTCAGATTCTATCTGGCTAACAGAACTCAGGAGGCTGTGCAGGCTGACCGTGATGCCATTTTAAAGGCTACTCCGGCGCAGATCAGATCATATGCCCCAATGGTTAAAGCAATATTAGATCAGAAGGCTGCTTGCGTATATGGCAATGCAGAGAAGTTAACAGCTGAGCCGAATGATCTTAAGTTAACTAAGATTAGCGAATAGTATTATTTAGCTTATAACTAAAAGGCCCGCTCGAAAGAGTGGGCCTTTTTAGTTAATAAAGTTGATAATTAGCGGATAGTTTAAATTCTATCACCTGTCTCGGGTTACTTTATAGTTGAGCTTATCTGTTCAATTGCATCAAATAGTTCCTTTTTTGTCAGTGGTTTAACGATGAATGCATCACAGCCAAGCTCCATGCATCGATTTCGTTCCTCTGCCATAGCGTATGCTGATTGAACGATAACTTTTGAAGGTATTCCCGATTTTTTTATTCTTTCAAGGCATTCATAGCCACTCATTCCGGGCATATTCAAATCTAAGAGAATGAGGTCGGGGGTCTCTTTCTCGAGTAGCTTAATCAGCTCAAAGCCATCATAAGCAAAAGATAATTTGCTCTGTTCAGGACTTAATATTGCTTTCAATAGAATTGAAGAATCGGGGTCATCTTCAGCAATAAAGATTGACCATCGTGATATGTCTTTTTTGTAGCGGCTTGTATTGTTTTGAGAATTCTCTTGTTGTGCATCGACAATTGGAATAGAGAAGGAGAAGGTACTTCCTATGCCCGGAGATGATCTAAACCAGATAGAACCACCCAGAAGATCGGTAAGCCCTTTTGAGATACTTAGCCCTAATCCAGCACCCTGATGGTAACCCTCTTCTTCAACCTGTCTGAATCTTACAAAGATTATATTCTGTTTTTCAGCTGGAATGCCGATGCCAGTGTCCTTAACCTGAAAGACAATAGAGTTCACACCTTTAATAAACTGCCGTGAGAGATGGATGTCTATTTTCCCCTGTTTCGTGTATTTTAAGGCATTAGTGATGAAGTTGTCAAGTATTTGTTGAACTCTGATTGGGTCAGTTTTAATCTGCAGTTCTTTAACCTCATCATCAATTATTAGATTCATCTCGATGATGTGCTTTTTCTTTAGAGCGTTTTCTGTTCGCACATGAGCTTTAAAGGCATTATCAGCAAGATGAGCTAAGTTGGTTGGAACTAGGTTTAGTTTTAGAGACCCCGCTTCTAACTTTGATAAATCAATAATATCATTTATTATCTGAAGCAGACGATCTCCGGAGTTTTTTATTATTTCGCGATACCCTTGAATGGAAGCATCGTGTAGTTGTTTTTCGCAGATCAGATCAGAAAATCCTATGATGGCGTTAAGCGGTGTTCTGATTTCATGGCTCATGTTGGCAAGGAATGCAGATTTGAGTTTGTCACTCTCTTCGGCTTTTTCTTTTGCAATCTTTAAGTCATTAACCATCTTTTCTTGAATTGTCTTGGCCGAGGCTAGTTCTTCATTGGTTTGGTTCAGTAGTTTGAGGTTGCTTTGAAGGTTAATGTTAAGCAGACTAAGCTTTTTATATTGTTCTGTTAATTCCTCGCTTTTTTTCTTTAATAGTTCTTCATTCTTTTTCCGTTCTGTAATATCTTCAACGATGCTCATTATTCCAATTGTTCCATCGGGCATCTTTATCGATGTTTCAGTTATCGAAGTGATTAATATTTCGCCCTCTTTTTTTCTGGTTTTGAGTTCATGTTTAAGTCGTTCTCCTGATAGAATGTCTACAATATTTTTATTGATATCTTCAGGTGTGCTGTCAACTGCAATAAGTGAGATATGTTGCCCTATCATCTCATGAGAGAGATAATTCAGCATCTCGCATATATGGTCATTAACATTGATAATGAATCCGTTTTCGTTTTGAAGGATAACGCCAATAGGGCTTAGGTCAAAAAGGAGGCGATATCTCTGTTCACTTTCTATAAGATCCTGTTGTGCTTTTAGATGAGCCTCCTTGGTCTGTTTTTCTTCTAATGCATGCTGTAGGGCGGGACCAAGACGACGAAGTTGTTCTTTCAAAACATAGTTATTGGCTCCAGCACGCATACATTCTACGGCAGTTTCTTCATTAACTGAACCAGTTACTATTATTACAGGTGTGGTGGGAGCAATAGCTACTGTGATTTTTAAAGCCTCCAGCCCATTAAAACCGGGCATATTATAGTCAGAAAGCACTATGTCGGGTTTGAACTCGTTAAGTGCCCTTATGAATTCTTCTTCTGAATCAACTATTTTAAGTGATACATTCTGAAAAGTTTTTCTAGCCTCTCTTTCATTAAGGAGAGCATCTGCCGGAAGATCCTCTGCTATCAGAATCTTGATATTGCTATACTCTGAATTTGTTAAAGTCATTTTAAAATCCGTTTAGTTCGTTCAAGTTTAGCCAGTAGTGCGTGGCATTAGTGATGGCGTGTTGAAAGTCTTCATACGTCATTGGTTTATGAATGTAGCTATTGGCTCCAGTGTTATAAGCCAGTGATATATCTGTCTCCTCTTTTGATGAGCTTAGTATAATAATGGGGGTCTTTCTGAAATAATCATCTTTTTTAATCTGTTTTAGAACCTCATGTCCATTAAGTTTAGGAAGCTTTAGGTCAAGAAAAATACACTTTAAATTTGATGCAATAGCTCTTCTTGTTTTATTGCACTTGGGTAAGAAGAAATTCACTGCTGCTTCGCCATCTTCAATGACTTTTATAGAGCAGGAATACTGTTTAGTTAGTATCCGTTGAAAGATTGCGGCATCGGTTGGGTTGTCTTCTACCAGAACAATTTCAGGGGTCATAGAGTCTAAATTCATTTTGAGAGGTTGTTGGGTGTGGCTAATTTGGTTCTGCTTTTTTCTTGTTTATTTATAAACAGCTTTTCGTACAGGTTTAATTCTTTAGATTGTACTATACATGCATTAGTTTATTTCGACGGTACATTTGTTTGTTTTATGAGTCTTCTTTTAGTTGTTAATTCATAACAGAGGTGCAAATGGATAAGTTATTTTGTGATTGGTATGTGATTCTATTTAGAATAGATCCTTTTCGATATCGTCTTCTTTTGGGACTTTAGGGATGTGAAAGACAAACTCAGTTCCTGAACCTACCTGTGAGGTTGCTGTAATATCGCCGTTATGTCTTTTAATGATTCTTTTTACAATAGCAAGGCCTACACCCGTCCCTTCGAACTCTCGATAGCTGTGCAGCCGTTGGAATACGCCAAAGAGTTTATCTGCGTACTTCATGTTAAAACCAATCCCATTGTCTTTAATTGAATAGTAGATGTAATCTTCATTCTCTTTTGCAGAGATGGTGATCAATGGTTTCTCTTGTTTCGAGCTGAACTTTATGGCATTACTTATAAGATTAACCCAAGCTTGTTTGATCAGAGCTTTATCGGCTGGGATAGGGGGTAACTCTTCGATGATAAATGTTGGCTTTCTTGTTTTTAGTGTATCTAATTGTTCATGGATTATGTTCCTTACCAGGTTTTCCATATCGATCTCTTGGATAGAGATTGTGCTTCTACCTACTCTGGAAAACGAAAGAAGATCATCAATGAGTTTTCCCATATCATGGGTGTTTTGTTTGATGATTTCACAGGTCTCCAACCCTTTTTGACCCAGTACATCCTGGTAATCTTCCATTAGAATATGCGTAAAGCTATCAATAGCTCTTAAAGGTGCTCTCAGGTCGTGAGAAACTGTGTAAGCAAAGGCTTTAAGCTCCTGGTTTGCTGATTGAAGCTGTGAAGTCCTCTCTGTTACCCGATGTTCAAGTGATAAGTTTAGTTCTTTTATTTTAGCTTCTGTCTGTTTCTTCTCTGTGATGTCGGTAACGATTGCCCCTAGCAAAGGTTCTGAATTGTTTATGTTAATTCTGAATTTCTGAGTGTTGTAGATTCTGGTGTTATTGTTTATGTCTGTCCATACCTCTTCATAGTTGACATAGCCATCTCTAAGTGCTTGACGATCTTTTTTGATCATCTCATCAGCAACCTCTTTTGGAAAGGCCTCATGAGGTTTCTTTCCGATCCATTGGTGCACAGGGAAAGATGCCGCCATCTTCTCATTGACATAGATAATTCTTAGGTCATTGTCCTTTATTAAGATCTTTGCCGGAACAAACTTCATAAAGCTGCTAAGTCGTGCCTGAGTTTGATTCAGGATTTCCTGAGCTTTAATGCTTTCTGTAATATCGCTCCAGATTGCCGCTATATAGTCAACTCCTCTAATTTTGACATGACTTGCACTAACCCTTATTTGCAGAATCTCTCCACTCTTTTTCTTGTGTTTAGTTTCAAAGGTGAGCGTTCCTTGTGCAACAATTTGTTTAAGGCTTTGAATTATTCTTTCTCTATCTTCTATTGCATCAATGTCTGCAACCGTTAATTTCGAGAATTCTTCATGAGTATATCCCAACATTTCATGAGCCCGTGTGTTGAACTCAATAAACAGCGCATCGTACACTGAAATGAGTCCTATGGCATCCGGAGCTTGTGAAACGATGGCTGAAAATATCTCTTCTCTTGCTTTGAGTGCCTCCTGAAAGTTGTGAATCTCTGTAATGTCTCTTGCGATGCCTAAAACGCCTGTATTGGTTCCGTTTTGATCTTTAATGGCTAGTTTAATCGTTTCAAGCAGTTGGGTTTCGCCAGACGGGAAGGTGACCCATTCAAGATTCTTAACAGGATTGGCTGAGTTAAGTGCTATAAGATCGTTTTCTCTAAACCCATCAGCTATCTCTTTAGTCGTTAATTCATGATCTGTTTTTCCAAGAATCTCTTTTTCCGATCTATTATAGAGCTTTTCAATTTGGGGATTACATAAAAGAAATCTGCCATCCACGTCTTTCAAAAAGATAAATTCCGGTAAGGCATTGATGAGCGATTTTAACTTCATCTTTTCTAACGTGATCTCCTCAAAGGCCTTTCGATCTTTAGTTATATCCTGAAAAATACCTTTAAGCATCTTTTCTCCATCCTCTTCAACTAATTTTCCAACAGTTCTAACCCACTTCTTTTCGCCAGATGGTAATGTTAACTCTAATTCAAGATCATACTGTTTACCTAGGTTTATTGCTTCGTCTATTGCCTGAGTTATTTTTTTCAGATGTTCCCCTTTATAGTAGGATAGTCCTATTTTAGCACTGGTTGGGTCATTTGGATCCATTCCATGTAGAAGTGCAACTTGCTCAGTCCATGTCCCTATTCCGGTCTCAATGTTAAATTCCCATCCACCCACTTTGGCTAAGCTTCCTGTAAGCCTCAATAATTCTTCTTTCTTTCTTAAAGTTTTCTCGCTTCTTACGATCTCTGATACGTCATCAATAGAGTTGATTACAACTAACTGACTTTCAATTTCAATAGTCTCGGCTGATACTCTACCGTGTCTAATCTCTCCTGATTTTGTTTTAAATGCGGCTAAAAAGTTTTTGACAATTTTATCACGATGTAAAATTTTGAGATACTGATCTCTGTCATTGTTCGAGAGCCAAAGTTTAATGTCCTCAGTTGTCTTTCCTTTACATTCTATTTCACTGAACCCGGTGGTTTTTAGAAATGTACTGTTAACCTCAAGGATTTTGTTAGTGGTGAAATCTGTAAGTATGAATAAGATGGAGCTATTATGAAAGATTTTTGCACACTTGTTTTCATAGTTGATGTTGAAGTTTCTCGTTGCATGATCGTTAACGATAGAGCCAATCGCTGAATCTTTCTCCTTACTTGATGCTGTTTTTGCTTCGGTTTTGCAGTTTTGATTAAATCTGAGTGTGCAAACTATCTCAGATAATTGGTTTGTTTCATTCGAAAATACAGGATATGCTGCAATAAAAATCTCAGTCGAATTGTCCGTATCTGTTCCTTTAAACTGAAATAGTTTTTCAGGAATCTCATTCCCTGTCACTTTGACGATAAATGGAGGATAATCTTTTAGCGGTGAGCTATGATCTTTATTAATTGCTTTGGATTCTATTTTGGAAGAATATTCTTCCGGATCAATATTCAATGATTTAAAAAGATTCTCAGCTGTTTGAGAAATATATTTCAATTCTAATTGCGTGTCATAGATCAGAATACCTTGAATAACTTCATCTGAGAAAGGATTGTTCTTGCTCATTTGTTGGCTTTTATGGTTCTCCTCTTGCGATTTCATGATTGATAACCGATTTTAATGCCGGATTTATCACTTCGAAAACTCAGGTCTTGTTCTGTAAATAATAGTTCTTCTAAGTCGTCTTAACCGTGAATAGGGTAGTTATATCTTGTTGTATGTCCTATTAACAATTTTATTGGTTACCATAGTAACTTTCAGTACCTGACTAATTCTCATCTAATATAGTCTAAAAAATTCCAAAAAGCAATTTGGTTTGTTTCAAATACAGTGATTTTTTCGTATATTGTAAACATGTAGTGCAATTGGCCCAAACTAAATGTGATTAAATCTGTTGTTTAATTTACTGTTTAGGCTGTTTGTCTTGTTTTTACTTCTTTGCTGAAAAGTGGACTGTTGTTAATTAACATCTGAAAACTCAAATAAACTATTAATCTATGATGGGTATTAAAATAGAACTGATCTTGTTAATCTTTTCAATCCTTTTCTTTTTAAGTATTTTGGCCGGTAAGGCCAGTTCAAAGTTTGGTGTTCCTGCACTATTGTTGTTTCTTGCAGTTGGAATGTTGAGTGGGAGTGATGGATTAGGTATTCAGTTTGAGGATAATCATATAGCCCAGAATATTGGAACTTTGGCTCTCTGTATTATTCTGTTTTCTGGTGGTATGGACACTAAATTAAAGGAGATAAAACCGATTCTGGGACAAGGTATAGTTCTTGCCACGGTTGGTGTATTAATGACTGCTTTTGTTACAGGTGTACTTATTTGGTTGGTTCTTGGAATGACCATGGCCTCAGCTGGAATTGGTTTTCTAACCTCCTTACTTCTTGCTGCTACAATGGCTTCAACTGATTCTGCCTCTGTATTCTCAATCTTAAGGTCAAAAGGGCTTAATCTGAAGAATAACCTTCGTCCTATGCTTGAACTTGAGAGCGGAAGTAATGATCCGATGGCCTATGTACTGGTCATCTCTCTTATTGAAATAATAAAACTTGGGGAGGCTCCTGATTTGTGGCTTTCCGGCGGGCTTCTGGTTCTTCAGTTAGGGATTGGGGCTATTGTTGGTTTCGGCCTTGGCAAAATAGCAATATTTGTAATTAATAGAATTCAAATAGGAAACGACTCTTTATACCCAATTCTCGTCTTTACTTTTGCAATCTTTATTTTTGCTATTGCATACTTTGCTGATGGGAATAGTTATCTTGCCATCTACATAGGAGGAGTGGTAATAGGAAACTCAAAGTTTGTTCATAAAAGATCTTCATTGCAGTTCTTTGATGGTTTAGCCTGGATGTTTCAGCTTATTATGTTTTTAACTCTTGGACTGTTAGTGAATCCGCATGAGTTGATTCCAATTGTAATTCCCGGTCTCATTATTAGTGTTTTAATGATTTTCGTAGCTCGCCCTATCTCGGTTTTTATCTCTTTGTTGCCTTTTAGAAAAATGTCATTAAAGGATAAAAGCTATGTGTCATGGGTAGGGTTGAGGGGGGCTGTCCCTATCATCTTTGCTATTTTACCTCTGGTTGAAAATGTCCCTCATGCCAGAATTATCTTCAATATTGTCTTCTTCTCGACATTGGTCTCATTAGTCGTTCAAGGTACAACTTTGTCTTTGGTAGCAGGCTGGCTTGGCTTGGCTGAGAAACAACGAAAGGTTAAGAGACTGGAATCTTTTGATGTTGATTTCTCCTCGGATATTAAATCCATTACTTCTGAAATTGAGGTTACTCCTACAATCTTAGAGCGTGGTAATCATTTAATGGATTTGCCTTTACCCGATAATACGCTTGTTGTAATGGTTAAGCGCAATGGGAACTTCTTTGTCCCAACGGGTAAAACGCTTCTTAAAGAAAAAGATAACCTCCTGATTATTACTGATAACCAGGAGGCTCTGTATGAAACTTATGAGATGTTGGGGGTTCCCTATAAATAAGCTATTTCAATATGCCTACTTGTCGAGGCTGAGAACGATGCTTTGCAGTGGATGAAGATCCATTGCAATATTTCCTTCATTCTTTGTCACTTTAAGGGAATAGCTCTTACCTGTCAGTAGATCCGTCATGCAATAATCACCATCAGATAATTGCCATGTTTTAATCAACTCCTGGTTGACGATAAGTGATGATTTGAAGGGTTTGTCCGGGCTCAAATTGGCCATAACAATGATTCTGTCATTACCTTTAAATCTGGCGAAACTATAGAGTTTATCATTGTATAGCTCATTTTCTTTTCTGTTGATGATATGAAGATCGGCAAACTCTCCGCTGAAGGCTTGATTTGAGATTGAGAGATTCAGAAGTGTCTTATAGAATTGTCTAAGCTCTTTTTCTTTTGGCGTTGATTGTCCGCCGTCAAATTTCCCTCCATTCATCCATCTCTGGTGAGCCGGAACGCCCCAGTAATCAAAGATAGTGGTTCTGCTTTGACTCCCAAAACCGGGATTACCGTCTCCGGGTTCACCAACTTCTTGCCCGAAATAAACCATAGTAGGAGAGGTGGTTTGGAGTGTTGAGATGACCATCATAGGCAGCCCTTTAGAAGCATCTCCGGCAAATTGGGCACTGGCAATTCTTTGTTCATCATGGTTTTCGAGAAAATGAAGCATATTATGTTCAATGTCGGCTAGTCCTTCTTGTATTGCCGGAAGATGATCTGTGCTTCCTTTTCCTTGAATGATATGCTTAAGAGTGTCATAGAGTTCTACTTTATCATAGAGATAATCCATTTTTCCAATATGGATATACTCTCTGTAAAGCGATGGATTGTAGACTTCGGCTAAAAGAAAAGCATCTTTTTTCTTATGCTTTATGGTTGAATTCAGATAGCTCCAGAACTCAGCAGGAACCATTTCTGCCATATCATATCTAAAGCCATCAACTCCTTTATCAATCCAGTATAGTGCAATGTCTTTAATCTTAACCCACGATGATGGAACTTTCTTGTTAACCCAATAATTGTAGTGCTCTGTGACATCTTTCGATTCATAGCCCTCGGGTAGCAATGGAAAATCCTTTGTCCCGTCAGGTTTTATCCCATAGTTTAATTTAATGGTCTCATACCAATCATAGAAAGAGGGTTGTGCCTCTCTCGAACCGTTGCCGGTCCAACGTGCCGGATTCTCTGAATATTTCCCATCTGCAAGAGGGTTTTTCTCTCCGCCTAAAGGTTTATATCCGTTTTCCGGGGTTGGCACAATGAACTGTTTCCCCGGGATGTAGTAAAAGTTGTTATCGGTAGCATATTCAACGGTGGTGTTATCAGTTGCTCCTAAATCTTCAGCACCTGCCGGAAGCGATACTGAATGATAATTTCGTGCAACATGATTGGGTACAAGGTCAATAATAACTTTTAGCCCATGTTTGTGTGTTCGTTCAATAAGGCTCTCGAACTCCTGAAGTCTTTTAGCAGGATCAACAGCAAGATCAGGATTGACGTTATAGTAGTCTTTTACGGCATAAGGAGAGCCCGCTCTGCCTTTTACTACATCAGGGTCGTCGTTTGATATTCCAAAGGCTGTATAGTCTCCTATTAAGGCATGATGCGGTACGCCGGTGTACCATATATGTGTTACCCCTAACTGCTTAATCTCATCAAGTGCTTTGTCGGTAAAATCATTGAACTTACCGACGCCATTCTCTTCTTTTGTCCCCCATGGCTTATTAGTGGTGTTTGTGTTTCCGAATAGCCTGGTGAATACCTGATATATTACCACTTTATTGTTTGTTGAGTCATTGGTAGTGGTATCTTGTCTGTTTGTTGGGCTCTTGCAACCAACAATAATAAAAAGGAGAGCCAAAAGAATTATCTGTACCTTCTTCATGATTACTTTTTGATTTTAATAGTTTGCGGTTTACCGTTAAAGCTTGAGAGTATATAGAGTTTTTTCCCGACTGAATCCCAGACGGCCTGAGGCATAGAAGAGTTCTTCTTTCCTTTTTTTCCATTGATGGTGTTTTGGTTTTTAAAGAACTCAATCTCTGCCAGCTTGGTGGTAACATCTATTTCTCCGGCATTACTTATCTGTGTTTTCACTTCAATGGGTATTCCGTTTATATAGACCTTTTCCGGCTTATTTACGATGCTATGAATGATCCAGGTCAACTCGCGGCTGAGGGGTTTTCCTTTAAATGCTCCATTATCTGAGGAGATGCTAAGAAGGGTTGTTTTGCCTTCATTTGCTTTAAGCCGTATAATCTCTGATTTTTTTATTTTCCATGAGTCTTGTGTCAGTCCGTCATCGTCATAAATCAATCCGTTAGCTATTGTGTTTTCTTCGCCAGGATAGTAATGCAGGGTCAATCTGCCGGTGTTATAAGCATCGAGTGTCTGTCTTACTGGTGCCATAGGAATAAAAGAGCCTGCTTTAACGTAGAGGGGAATAGTTTTAAGGTTCAGAGAAGCGGTTGTTGAATCGCCGCCTTGTGTAATCTCATCTGTCCAGTAGTTGTACCAGTTATATCCTTTAGGTAGGTAAAGTTTCTGTTTAGTGATTCCTTTGCTTGTAACAGGAGATACCAGAAATGCGTTACCCCAGAGGTATTCGGTCTTGTTATCTATTAATTGATTATTATCTTCTACGAAGAATAGTGGACGCATAAGTGGTGTCCCTAAGGTGGCGTTTTCCCATACTGCAGTATAGTTATAGGGGGTTAAAGCATAGCGTAGTTTTATATAGTCTCTTACAATGTTGCGGGTTGCGGTGTCCCAATAGATAGGTTCAGCAGGAACTGATTCTTGTGCATGGGTACGATAGACGGGTTGAAAGACACCATATTGAAGCCAACGGGTATATAATTCAGAGTCTTTATAATCTCCGGCAAATCCACCAAGATCTGAACTCATATAGGCTAGCCCCTGCATTCCCATCTGAAGAGATATCTCAACCTGAGGTTTAAGCCCACCCCATGTACGGTTAACGTCGCCAGTCCATGGAAGCATATTATACCGTTGTGAACCAACAAAGCCGGAACGCATCAGGATGACCGGTCGTTTTTCGGGGAAGTCTTTCTTGTAACCGTCAAAGATTGTCTGAGCCCAGACATGCCCGTAGATGTTATGTACTTCATCAGCTGATCCGTTGATATGTTGTAACCCTGAAGGATGAACTTCAGGCTCTCCAAGGTCTCCCCACCAACCATCGACACCCGATAGTGTGTGTTTCTTGTAAATATCCCAAAACCAATCTCTGGTTTGAGGTTTAAAGATATCCAATAGGGTAGTTGTTCCGAAGTAGAAATCGTATATGTAAGGTTTGCCCTCTTTTGTAGTGCCAACAAGGTCTTTTTCTACAACTTCGTTGTATTTCTTGCTGGTTATTAAGATAAATGGCTCGGTTATTAAAACTGTTTTAACGCCCTTCTCTTTATTGTATCTCAACATTTGAGTGGGATTTGGAAAGGCATTATAATCCCAGTCAAGATTGCCTAAATGTCCTTTAATATCCGGTCCAAACCAGAAAAGATCCAGGACTATGCCATCAAGAGGAATATCCTGTTTTTGATATTCATCTACCACTGATTTGACTTCGTCCTGGGTGTGGTAACCCATTCTTGATGCAATGTTGCCTAATGCCCAGCGAGGAATCATCCCCTGTCTTCCGGTTAATTCGGTGAAGTTATTAGTTAATCCTTGCCAGGTTGAAGAGGCAGTGATAAGATAACTCCATCGGCCACCAACGGCTTCAAACTGAAGGATATCTTTCTCTCTCTTTCCTAAGTCAAGAAATCCGGAGGCTCCATTATCGAAGGCCAGAATATACTTATTAGAGGAGACTATTACCGGTAGGGAATAGTACATTAGGTCGGCATGAGTCTCGAATCCATAGCTAGCCCGATTATAGAGCTGAAGACGCTCTCCTCTGCGATCCATTCCCAAAACACGCATACCCCCACCCATGAGTTTCTCATTATTTTGTAGCTTAAAGCGAAACCCGCTGGTGTCAGTAGATTGAAAGAAGCCCTTTTCTTCAGTTAGAAGTTCCTTGTTATCATAGGAGTAGCTTATGGAAAAAGGTGATTTGAATATAATTGCTTCTAATTGTCCATTTTGGATGGTAATCTGTGCCGGGTCTTCTTTAATGATAGCCTTCGATAGAACTGCTTCCTGTGAAATAGCATAGGATGGAAATGAGACTGACCCGGTTGGTTCAAAGGTTACTTCAAAAGATTCAGTCTTATATGCTGAAATCTTGATCGTTCCATCTGAGACCTTTAACTCAATTCCATTAGGTGTTGTTTTGGTTGAAACGATGGTTCGTTGCCCAAAGAGAACTACTGAGGAGATGATGAAAGCCAGAAAAAGAAAGGCTCTAACTGGCAGTTTAACTCTATTTATCATATGCTTTAGTTGTAGTGATATCACCGGCTTAGTGTATTTTTTAAGACTACGCTGTTTTACGTTTGCCTTTTAAAATCAAGGTGTTTTAAAAAACTGATACTCTTTCCTGTTGTTGCAAATATAACAAAAAAGAGGCCAAAAGTCAGGCCTCCTAATGAATTTATAGTGTCAGTCAGACACTCAATGATGTTAGTTCAACATATCATACATACAAGTCTTAATTGAGATGCTGGTTGAATTGAATTCTCGGATTTTCTGTTTCGTTTAAAAACCGTCCTCAGAGTCTGATTATTGCTCAATCGTATCTAATGATGTAAATTATAAAATAAAAAAGCCATGACATAATTTGTCATGGCTTTTTATTTATTATAGAAAAGAATTATGTTCTATAATTAGTAGGTCACAATCTTCCATGCATTAACCTTCCCATCAATGATCGATTTGAGGTAGTAGGTTGCCTTAGGCATTTTACGTAGATCAATGATGTGTTCGTGTGTTTCGCTCTCCGGTAGAGAAAGAACGACCTTACCGTTTATATCAATGATTTCTATTTTAGCCTTAAAGGCTTTATTACTCTTGCTTCTCAATGCAAATAATCCGTTTGAAGGATTCGGGTATACTGATAGTTCATTCGAGATGACTACATCAATGCCAATCGGTTCGCTTTGACTTAACTGTACTACAACGGGAATTACACCGGCGGCAGTTACGGTGATATTTGCAACTCTGGCCGCCCCTGTATTTTCTTCGTATTGTGCCTCGATAGAGCCGTTTCCAGAGCCGGATGGGGTTATGGTTACCCATGAGGCATCTGTTTCGGCGAACCAATCAGTATTTGAGGAAACAGTGTAAACCGCTGTTCCTGCTGCTGGTGTAACATTTTGAACTGAAGGTGTAACACCTAGTTGAGGTAAAGCACCTGCCTGGGTTACTGTTACTACCACATCAAGTGTTCCGGCTGCACTAAAGGTGATATGAGCTGTTCTGGTAGATGCTACGGTATTCTCTGTATATGCAGCGGTTAATGAGCCGTTACCGGTTCCTAAGGCCGGCACCGTACACCATAATGCATCGCTTACTACATTCCAGGTGGTGTTGGAAGTTACGTTGAAGTTGGTAGAGCCAGCTGCTGGTGTTACATTCTGATTAGATGGTGATACCGCCAGAGTTGGCGATGCACCGCTCTGTGATACTGTTACAAGAACGTTAGCTACACCGGGACCGCTGACTGTGATGGTCGCAATACGTTGGTTGAAGTCGGTGTTCTCGGTATAGTTTGCTGTAATTGTTCCATTTCCAGTTCCTGATGCAGTCACGACGCACCATGTGCTGTTACTTACTGCTGTCCAACTGATGTTGCTAGAGACGCTAAAGGAGGTAGAACCACTGATTGATGGGACATTCTGATTGGATGGGGTAACAACCAATGCTGGCCCTGCAGCAGCTTGTACTACTGTGACAACGACGGGTGTTACTCCTGTAGCTGTGACTGTGATATTGGCTGTACGTGGGTTTATTGTTCCATTGTCTGTGAAGTTGGCAGTGATTGTTCCATTTCCTGTCCCTGATGCTGTCACAGTACACCATGTCTGGTCTGAACTAGCAGCCCAAGAGGTATTGCTGGTTACTGTGAATGAGGTTGAACCTGCCAGTGATGCAACACTCTGTGATGGGGGTGTTACAGTAAGTGTCGGAGCGGCTCCTGCTTGAGTTACGGTAACTACAATGGGGGTTAACCCGGTTACTGTAACGGTGATATTTGCTACTCTGGGTGTTAATGTCAGGTTTTCGGTATAGTTTGCTGTAATGGTGCCATTATTAGATCCGCTGGCTGTGACTGTACACCATGTCTGGTCTGATACTACACTCCAGTTGCTGTTAGAAGTAACTGTAAATGATGTAGAACCTGCTGGTGCAGTTACATTTTGGTTGCTGGGGGTTACCGAAAGGGTGGGGGCTACTCCCGCTTGTGATACGGTTACAATCACAGTTGTGGCTCCCGGAGCAGTTACTGTGATATTGGCTGTTCTGGCAACACCAGCATTGGCGGTGTAGTTGGCGGTTATTGTGCCATTTCCGGTGCCTGAAGTGGTGACTGTACACCATGTCTGATCTGAAACGGCACTCCATGTGGTATTTGAGGTTACCGTGAATGAAGTACTACCTGCGGCTGTACTTACATTTTGATTTGCAGGAGTGACAGATAGAGTATTAGCAGAGGTTCCTGAAATAGAGATATTGTCAATAGCCCAATAGTAACCGAATGTGCCAGTATAGTTCCATTTAAACTTAACCTGTGACTGGTTGGCAACAGCGGCGATGACCTGACTAAAACTGGTTGGATTGGTACTGGTTGTGCTGGACCATGTTTGGATAAGTGTCCATGTACTGCCATTGTTAATGCTATAGTAGAGCTTGGCTGAAGATGGGCTATAATGTTTGTAATAGTGGCTAAACGCAAGAGTTACGTTAGTCATTCCGGTCATATCAATGGTTGGGGTGATCAGGTCGGCATTCTGACTGCTTCCTGAACCATAGGCATCAGAATTGAGGTAAGCATAGTTACCAGTCAATGATGGGTTAGGTGATTGACCTGTGATTGTTCCAAATTGCCAGATCTGACCGTTTCCTTGATTGTCTATTTGAGACCAGCATCCGGGAATAGAAGTGGTGGAGAAATTCTCAGTAAACGGTAAGGTATATACGCCGCATAGAGTTGAGAAAGCTATATTCTCGCCATAGTATGTTCCTGATCCGTTGGTGGCATAGGCTCTAACGTAATAGGTGGTATTTGAGGCAAGACCACTTAAGTTTGAAACGAAGGAACCTGTTCCGCTGCCATCGGTAGTATGGTTTCCGGCTACAGTAGGATTTGTGGTTGTTGCCCAGCAAACGCCTCGTGCGGTGACTGGTGATCCTCCATCACTCGTAACATTACCACCTGTCGTAGCGGCAGTAAGGGTAATGCCGGTTACGGCTGCTGTGGTTACTGAGGCTGCACCTGGTGTAAAGGTCATGTCAGCACCATTAGTTGTACCATCGGCATTGATACCAACTGCTCTAAAGTGATAGGTTACACCAGCGGTTAATCCTGAGAGAGGAGCATTGATGGCTACGGCCGTTGATCCGTTTCCAAGGTTTTGTACTGTAGTCGTGTTACCATAACTGATGGTGGTGCCCCATTCAAATTTGGCAGTGGTTGCCAATGTATTTGGGTTAACAGTTCCATTAAGCGTTGCAGCTGATGTTGTTACTCCTGTTGCAGCAGTTGTGGTTACTATTGGAGCATTCCCGATTTTAAAAGAGGCTATTCTTGTCTTTCTTGAACCACCTGAGCCAATATAGGCGTTTGTATACCAGAATGTCTCATTGTCTGATGGGTCAACTGCCATCTGAGAATAGTCACCCCAACGTTCTGCTCCTGTTTGAGAGTTAGCACCGGTATAGATGGTCTCTTCGGGTAAATCCATTGTGCTGTTTCCAGCGGCATAGGCAGCAGATGATTGTCCTGTGTATCTGATGCCAGGATATACGGTGCCTGAGGAGATAGAGTAACCTAGTCCAAGCTTTCCACTGGCTGACATCATGATGCTACCCATCCAACGTGAGTGGGCATCGGGGGCATAGGTTCCCTGTTGTCTTACAGTCCACGAGCCAGCTCCTGTTTTTCGAAGTTCATACCATCTGACTCCTGCATGATCTGTTGCATCGACATCTACAGAATGGCAGCAGACTATGGTTTGATATGATCCAAAGTTACGGTACTGAGGTACGTTCATTATAACCTGGGGAACAGCGTCAAGCTCTTGCGTTGTTCCGGGTTGTTTGATGTTTGTCCAGTTATTACCAAAGTTGCTGTCGAAAGCTGCAACATTGATCTGTTGAGTTCTTGTAAAGGTAGAAGAGGCAGGAGTCGTCCAGTTGACACTTAACTCGTAGATCCAGAGTTGGTCACTTCCACCGCCAATAGCATCATCATTGAGGCCAATAAAGAGTCCCGGTCCTGTGGGAGCAGTGGTACCATCGCAATCAACAGCAGGGATCATAGAGAACCCATCAATGGTAGTTGGTCTCCAGCTATTATCAAAGCCGACCATTTGGGGGCTTGCTCCACCCGTCAACATTACAGAGCGTTGGAAGACATATACGTCCTTTCCTGAACTATTATTAACACCCATATAGTATCCGTCATGCCAAACACCAAATTTGGGGTAGTCGGGAAGATCATCTACATCGAAGGAGTATTTATACCAAGTACCGGTTGGGTCGTTGGTACTTGATACAGCAATGAGCATGTAGTTATTCGATCCACTTATTGAGAATTCTGCAACAAACCATCTATCGGCCATCTCGTCATATAGAACGATAGGGTCACCGTCATTGTATGTAGCACCAGTGACTCCGGTGAAGAGGGTATTCAGATTTGTTGGGCCAGCCAGTAGCGTTCCTGTCTTACTATAGATGGCATAAGTACAGTTTACAGCTTGGAAATAGTGATTCGGACCAGCAGCACCGCATTCATCAGGAGGATAGTAAGGAGAGGACTGTCCTTCGAAGTTTTGTAGAGGAGCCATCACTGCCTTGTCGGGCGCAGCCATTGTTTGTTGCCAAACGGGGTCTGGTCCCTGAGGCTGAGCTGTTGCGGCAAAAGGATAGCTTCTGTTTCTTAGTTTCTTATTTAGCCTCTTTGATTCGGCTCTTGCGTTTTGTTGCTGAATCTCTTTCGGCGTTAATTTGGCTATGTCCCGCAATGGGGGAGTCTCTCCGAGATAAACTCCGTGTCGAATGACGGTAGGGTGTTTCGCATCGTTCGATTGACTAAACGCCATCGATGCCCACACGACGAAAAATAGGAGTGGGAATAGTCTTAGTCTTTTCATTATCAAATAATTTGTGTTGCGTAGATTGATTAATATTCAAAATTGATATGAGGTGCCGTTGAAAAGTAACCATCATCCCAAGTTTGACCCTTGATGGATTACGAGCTGTAAAGATATGTAATTGTGGTAAATGTTAATTGATCGATACGGTTTTATGACTTGGATTTGGTTAAATTCAAGATTCAAGAGATTCAAGATTCAAGAGATTCATTGCGTATATAAATCTGAGAATAGGGATACACTAAGATTCTATGTTCAAATTAATCCGTGGAATCCGTTTAAATCCGTATAATCCGTGTGCCTATGTCCCAATGCACGAAGTGCATCCACTAAGATTCTGTGTTCAAGTTAATCCGTGGAATCCGTTAAAATCCGTATAATCCGTGTGCCTATGTCCCAATGCACGAAGTGCATCCACTAATCTTAGCACCCACCCAGGTGCGTTAGCACCGGAAATATTTGTAGCCTTTAGGGTTAAGCACCACCCCATTTCCCTCTAAGGTGCAGAGCACCGAAATGTACACCAAACCCTAGATAGAACCATTGAATTATCTTTCACCCCAATCTTGAATGCTGAATCTTGAATTCTATTGCGATTTTATTTCGGTGCGCTGCACCTTCCAAGAGTCTTGTGGGGTGCTTAACCTGACGGCTACAACTATTGTCGGTGCTAGCGCACCTGGCTCCTACCGTAGAAGGTGTTTTATTATCTGTAGGCTGTTTTTGGAGGGGCGTGGTTGTAGAGACGCGATTCATCGCGTCTTACGATTCATCGCGTCTATAAATTAGACAATTGGGATCCCCTAGAATTCTATGTTCTAATTAATCCGTGTAATCCGTTTAAATCCGTATAATCCGTGTGCCTATGTCCCGATGCACGAAGTGCATCAACACAGTTTAAATCCGTGTGCCTATGTCCCCATGCACGAAGTGCATCCATATAGTTTAAATCCAGCGGCTAGAAGCTAGCAGCCATCTGCCTCAAAAACTATTCTGTCAATTTCATTGCAATAGAATCGATGGCCATCATAAGATTTCTTGTAAGGTCCGAGTCTTTTGTATAATCAGCCGATAGCACACCTGAGACTCTTCCGTCCATCATGAAATTCCAGGCTTTCCCCCAGCGATCTTGCCTGTGTTTATCGTAAACCGCAAAGGTCACCCCATTATAACGTTTAATTAAAGAGAAACATGGAACATCTGTATAACCATCGCCTATGAAGATCATGTGTTCCATTTTGATTCGGAAATCTTTATAATTGACTCTTTTGTTTACCTCAAAAGGATTGTTACGCGATTTCTCTCCAATAATCCCTTTTGATATTTGAAAGATGTACCGGGTCTTATCCGTAAATGAGATGACCTTTTTCGGGAAAGTGATCTCCTCATTTTCTCCTTCATATAAGAATTCACTTGCCCAGATATCGGTGAAGTTTGGTGCAATTCTGGTATTTCTTACAATCTCTCCAATGCCACTGGAGATGATATAAAACTCCAGATTAATTTCCGGATGTTTTGACCTGGTATAGCTTTGTAAAAGCTCAGTCATTTTTGTTACTCCGGGATGGAACTTCATTTTGCGGGCAAACTCTTGAAGCATCTTTTTCGTGATTGGCCCCTCTTCTCTTTTCTTTGAGAGTTGTACCAGAGCATATTGATATGCCGGTATTGGATCCCAATCTTGTTTATCGAGTAATTGAACCTCTTCTTTCCAGAATTTATCGGCATCAATACCGAGGCTTTCAAGAAACAAAGATGTTGAGTCGTGGGTGAGGGTATCGTCGAAGTCGAATATAATGGCTATAGGTTGCATGGAGTAACGTTTACCTGTTAATAGAAATGATTAAATAAAAACCCTAAACAGGCATTTTTACAACCTGTTTAGGGTATCAAAGTTACGAAATGAAGGTTATTTATTTCTTATTAGCCAAATATTCGGCAACACCTTCGTGAGTGGCCTTCATGGCTTTGTCTCCTTTGTGCCAGTTGGCTGGGCAGACTTCGCCGTTTTCTTCAAAGAACTGGAGGGCATCAACCATTCTTATTGCTTCATCCACATTTCTGCCCAGAGGCAAGTCGTTTACGATCTGGTGTCTAACGATTCCCTGTTTGTCAATAAGGAATAATCCGCGGTAAGCAACCGATGCGCCTTCAAATATTAACTGGTCTTCATCTTGATCATAGCCATATTTGCCGGCAAGAACATCAAAATTCTCTGAAATGGTCTTATCTAAATCTGAGACCAACGGGAAGGTTACACCCTTTATGCCTCCTGCTTCAGGAGCAGTGTTTAGCCATGCCCAATGAGAAAATTTTGAATCAATAGAACAGCCAATAACCATGGTGTTCCTTGCTTCAAACTCTGCCAATTTTTCCTGAAAAGCCAAGATCTCGGTGGGGCAAACAAAGGTGAAATCTAAAGGATAGAAAAAGAACACTACATATTTCTTTCCAATGAATTGTTCTAATGAGAATTTTTCTACGAATTCTCCTCCGTTAATCACTGCATCTGCTTCAAACAGTGGAGCTTTTTTTCCTACAAGTACTGCCATTGCGGTTTCTGATTTGTTTGTTACACTATTAACAGTCAAACAGTGTGTGCGTTATAATGTTCATTAAAAGCCTAAAAGTAATATTGAGTTAACTTTTGGAGGTTAGAGAACATCATCTGGTTCAAATTGTAGCAATTTATCCTTTTCAAAGTCAAACAAGGTGAGCTTTCTTAGGGTAAAATAGTTTCTCCAATAGGTTTGTAGTTGTGAGAAGTAGCTGTTTCTGGCATCGTCTTTCTCTTTTTGGGCTATGTTTAGGTCGGTAACACTGATTTTGCCGATCATGTACCGGGCTTTTGCTACGACAAAGCTCTTAGAGGCTATGGTATCGCTTTTTGCTGCGATATCCATCTGGTCTGACATCATATTGAATTGAACTACTTGAAGAAATACCTCTTGGTCGAAGTCTATTCGTTCCTGTTCAACAGATGTTTGAATGAGCTCTTGTTTGCTTTCTGCCATTTTGATTCTTCCGCGTGCAAGACCCCAGTCTAGTATTGGAATTACAACCCCAAGGCTGGCTGTGGTAGATTGGTCGGGAGATTTATATGCCTCGTCTATATCGAAGGCTTTGCGGGATAGCCCATATTCGGCGTTAAGAGTTGCCGAGAATCGATTATCTGTCCTGGCTTGGTATACATCACGCTGGGCCTCCATAAGGCGTCTCTCGAAGCCTAAAGAGGAGGCTCTGTTTGACCTCGCCAGTTCGATGGCCTTTTTTGACTCGACTTTAAAGGTAGGGACTTCACCCGGAGGAACTAAGCTGATAGAATCTGACCCTTTGATTCGTAAAAAGGATTTTAGTCTGAAGAGGTTGTTTTCAACATCAATTCTAGCCGATTGAAGTTCTGTTTTTGAACGGAGGAGGTTAAGCTCAAGTTGTAAGAGTTCGTTTTCACTGATGGTTCCCATGTTGTACCTGCCTTTGGCGATACGATAGAGGGTATCATAGTTTGCTACATTCATCTTAGCGATTCTCTGCTTGCTTTCAGAGATAAGCAGGTTAAAAAAGTAGTTTGAGGCGTTAAGGGCAACATTCTCCATGTCTTCAAGGAAGGTGCGTTTTGCCTCTTCATATTTGATAGGATCAATCTTTCTGGCCCACTTATGCTCGTTGAAGCCAAAGATTTTCTGATTTATACCAATTGTTACCGGATGAGAAAGGTATGATGTGGTGGTTGAGTCAGTAAAGTCGTCGAGTCGTTCCAGTCGGGAGGAAACATATATCTCACCGCCGGTTAATCCTATTGTTTTTGAAAGTGCCATTCCTCCAACCATCTGGAGGTTGTTCTCTTTGATATATTGGGTTTGCCCGAGCTGGTTTGTATATTTTGTTAACGAGTTGCTATATGAAGGGAGGGTTCCGGTGAAGGTCAACCTAGGCATATATTGGGCTTTGAATGTTCGATATTCCCAATAGCTTTGTCTAAACTTATGACGGGCAATGAGTGCATCGGGAGATTGTTGGGAGGCCATCTCAATTGTTTGGGCAAGTGTTAACCGGAATATTCCCTCCTGAGCGAACCCGGCTAAGGGTAATATCACTGCCAATATAAGAAAATGCAATATTCTGTTCATTTGTAATTGTTTTGTCTTTAGATTGACGATTCTTAATTAAGCGAACCTCTTTATTGGTTATAATTAGTCCTGAACATTTCAAACGTATAAAATTACTCCTGTTTTATTCTGTAAAAGGGGCAAATACTCCAAGAAAAAGAGGGTACTTCAATAAGATCAATTAATACCCCGATCAATATTATTCATGACGAAGAGATGTAACGGGGTCTTGTTCTGCTGCTTTTCTTGCCGGCATATATCCAAAGCTTATTCCAACAGCTGCTGATACCCCGAATGAAATTAGTATTGAGAGCGGAGATATAATGGTTAGGATGTCTGCAAATTGGGTTATAAGTTTCGCCAATACTACACCAAGAATTATACCTGCAAGTCCTCCGGAGAGACTAATTAAGGTTGCTTCTGTTAAAAACTGGAGGATAATATCTTTTCTTCGGGCACCAATGGCAAGTCTTACACCAATTTCACGTATTCTCTCCATGACAGAGGCCAGCATGATATTCATGATGCCTATACCACCAACCAATAGTGAGATAGATGCAATAGCTCCCAGAACGATGTTAAAGATATCTTTAGTTCTCTGTTCTTGTTTTAGTAATAGCTCAGGAACTTTTACATCAAAGTCTTCGACAGAGGCATGTTTTCTCAAGAGCATCCTCTTAATGACCTCTGCGGTGGCAGAAAGAGCCTGACTCTCATTAACCTGAACCACAATTTTATCAAGTTGGTTATATTGTGCTTTTGAGTCTCCGTTATCGGTCATGACAAAAAAGTCTCCGCCATCAAAGCCACCACCGCTGATATTTGCTTTTGTAATCAATGAACGATCTTTGATACGTAAGAACACTGTGCTAAGTGGGGTGAAAACCTGAGCATTATAGTCGTTAATTCCCAGATTCTCTGTTGCATTGGAATTCACTGCCATGCCTTTAAGAACCCCAACCACAGTTAACCAGACCCCACCAACTTTAACGCTCTGGCCTATAGGATCGCTATCTGTAAAAAGTCGTGCTGCGACACCAGCCCCGAGGATACAGACTGTTTGGCCTTTCTCTTGATCGAGTTTGCTGAAGGCAGAGCCCTTCTCCATTTCAAGGTTGAAGATTCCAAAGAAGTCATTGGTGACACCTACCAGACGACTGTCAATCGATTTGTTCCCAAAAACTGCAGGTGCATCATAACCAACCTCGGGGCTAACCCTTGAAACGGTTGGGAGTATCTCTCTGATGGCATTCGCATCGCGAAGCGAGAGCCCCGGTGAGAATTTCTCAGCTGCTTTCTTTCCGCTACTACTACTGCTGCTACTGCTACTATTATCAGAACTCTGGCTCTCTTGTTTCTTTTTATCCCCTTTGTTAACGGGCATGATAACAATGTTGTTAACTCCAACGAGCTTCATCTGGTCAAGTATCTCTTTTTGGGCTCCTCTTCCAATAGCCATCATTGATATAACAGCTGCCACCCCAAAGATGATCCCTAAGGCAGTTAACATCGACCGAAACTTATTAGCGAATACAGCATCAAGTGCCATATTGAATATTTGAGCATATCTTTCCACTATTCCCGTGTTTTGTTATTCCTCAATTTTCTCAATAGGCCATTTTTCAGCACCTGTAGGAAGAGTCAGATAGACTTGTTCTCCCTCTTTTAACCCCTTCTTAATGACGATCTCATTTTCGTTTGTTTCACCTATGAGAACTTGACGTCTTTTTTTGCCGGTTGCGACCCAGGTAATGGAGTCTGAGTTATGAATTGCCTCGATAGGGATGTATAATTGATTGGGTATAACGGCAGTGATAATGACATTTTTAGTAGTCATTGCAGGCCTGAGAATTGAATCAAATTCGTTCACCGCAATGGTAACTTCAAAGACTTTTGCCGATGCACCTGAAAGTTGTTCTCCTATGTTAGCCACCTCAGTTACAACTCCTGAGAGTTTCTTATCAGGGAAAGCATCAATAGAGATGTCAACCTTTTGATTTACTTTAACCTTTGAGATGTCTATTTCATTGACATAAGTCTTGGTTATCATCTTTGAAAGGTCGGGAAGGGTTGCCACTACGTTATCCCAACCAGAGATTTGGGCACCTACTCCCATCTTTTTACCGTCCCAATTTCGTCTATAGATTAGCATACCTCTTTCAGGTGCTGTTATGGTAAATTGGTTTCTGACCTCTACAAACGACTCCAACTGACGTTTAGCCTGATCATAAGAGGCTGTCACATCCTGCATAGAGGCTCTGTTCTTTTGCAGCTTAAGTTGGTAGTTTTTTACAGCCTGTTCAAGGGCTCTTTCGGCTTTTTCAAAAGCAATTTCATTCTGCCTAATTGTGGCAGGTGGCTCATATTTTGACTGTTCGAGAATGATTTTTTTCTCTTCAACAGAATATCTCATGTTAAGAAGCTCATCTCGGGCAGCCCTCATCTCAATAGAAGTGTCAATGCGGGTCTTTGTAACCTGGGTCTCCAGTTTTTCAAGCTCGGTCTCTTTGTCTTTAATTTTGTTCGAGATTTCGCTCATGTCTAGCCGAGCCACATATTGCCCGGAATCTACCAGCGTACCATCAGGGATGATGTCTTCTATGTTTACTCTCCATATTCCTACTTGTTGCAGTCCTTGTGGCCCATATATTTTAAGGGAACTTTTAGCCTCAAGTTCTCCGGAGGTAGTTACGGTGATCTTAAAATCTCCTTTTTTTGCTGGTACGAGTATGGTTTGAGAATCAGAAGATCCACCCGACGACAGCCAGAAAATGAACGCTAATACGACAACAATTGCCGCTCCGATAATAATCTTTTTTCTTTTCATACAGACAGAGGTTGATAATGACTCCCTTTTTGGAACAGGGGTTTTACAAATGTAATAAATCAAAACTAAAACGGCGGATATTGCACTTTGGTATTTATGATGCTAGTATATTTTGGGGTGCTCTGGTTTTTAGTTTAGGAGTAAGATTATCAGTCTATAGCCATTGTGAAGAACTTGATAGGTTTATTCGGTAGATTTTGAAAATTTTTAGATACGATAGAAAAAGTTGTAAAGTTGATAGACTAGTTATAGGAAAAAGGTTAAACTACATGGTATGTTTCAAGAATGTTTTGAAGTGTAAGAAGACTAATTGGTTTAGAATAATACTCTGTGCAACCCGCTTTTAGAATCTTTTCTTGATCTCCTTGAAGAGCAAAAGCGGTGATAGCAATAATTGGAATAGAAGTAAATTTTTCTCTAATCATTTTTGTAAGGTCAATTCCATTGATATCAGGTAGTTTAATATCCATAAAGATTAAGCCAATAGAATTGTCTGATTCAAGTAGGTGTAGGGCTTTTTTGCCTGACGAAGCAATCGCATAAGCGATATTTCTTTGACGCAAGATGGTTTCGATGTATATTTGATTAACTTCGTCATCTTCAATAAGTAAAATCTTAGTTGCATTGGTCTTTGATATATTTTTTTGAAGAGTTTCTGGTATTGTTATTACATGGTCTCCATTTATGAAAGGTAAAGAGATGATAAAAGTGGTTCCAATATTTAGAGTTGAGTTTACATTAATAGTTCCACCTAATAAGTTGGTAAGAGCTTTGACAAGTGTTAAACCCAGTCCGCTTCCTTGAGTATTCTTTTTGATTATGCTATTTTTTGTTTGGTAGAATCTATCAAAAATTTTGTTTAGGTCGTCTTGATCAATTCCAAAACCTGTGTCACTGATGGAGAATGATATGTTATTTTTATCGAGCCAGATATCAATATCTATTGAGCCGTTTTGAGTAAATTTTACTGCATTACTTAAAATATTACTAAGGATTTGATGGGTTTTGATTTCATCACCAATCATGATAATGGTTTCAATAGTAGATGAATTAGTTGAGTTAATTATTTTAGTATTTAATTTATCAGCTTCTGGTTGATAGTGTTGAATAAGTTCGTTTATTAGTTGAGATGGAATAAATGGTTTTTTGTAGATGGGCATACAACCTGACTCAATTTTACTCAAATCTAGAATACTGTTTATAAGGGTTAAAAGTCGATGCCCACTTTTACTTATAATTTGGGCATACTGGGTTATTTGTTCAGATTGAAGGTCTTCTTGTTCGAGTAGTGATGCGAACCCAATTATACCATTGAGGGGCGTTCTGATTTCATGACTCATGTTAGCCAAGAAAGCTGTTTTAAGGCGATCACTCTCCTTTGCTTTTATAGTCTCATCTTTCAGTTTTTCATTGAGTTCGTTCTCTGTGGAGTAGTCAATGAGTGCTAATCTTATTACTCTTTCTTGCTTTTGGTTGGTTTCTAAATAGCCTGTTAATTTAAGAAAAGATGCCTCAGATTGTTGGTTAATTAGTTTAATAACGCTATGTTTAGTAATAGCTTCGACATTATTGGGAGTGCTGACGAGGTATTTTATAAAAAAATAGAAATCATCTTGACTATCTGGGTGGATGTGTTTTTTTAGATTAGTTTTTATTAGATCATCTTTCTCTAATCTTAGCAATTTAATAGCTGTTGCATTGAGTTCTAGAATGTTGTAGTCGTTGTCGATTATTATATATCCAACCGGTGCTTTGTTAAATAAGTCAGCAAATCGTTTTTCTTCATCTAATAGTTGCAGATATGTTGCAGATAGTTCGTTGTTTTGATGTTCTAATTCAATTTGGTAGATACTTAATTCTTCCACCAAGGTCTCTAAATCCTTTTCATAAAGCTCTCTGTTTTTAACTCCACCTCTTTGAGATAGCAGTTGTTCTGCTCTAAGCCGTAAAAGTTTATCTCTTTCCATCTTGTTGTTGTGTTAAGTTGATTTGAGGCGTTTATTTATAGGGAGATGTGTAAAATACTATGTATGAAGACTTTTAAGTTTGAAGGATTTTTTATTCCTAGGTATCAATATCGGTATTGATGATTCAGCGTGACTTTAACAGGTTTATTCATTTTCATTTCCCAGATTTATTACTATTCCCATTATTTTAATTGGTTTACCATCTTTATCTTTTGAAACGATTCCCCCTTTATCTTTGTATCTAACATAATTTCCATTTTTATGCCTGATTCGATACTCAATTTCATAGAAAGGAGCTTTTCCTTCAAGGTGATCCATCATGGCTTTCATTGTTTTTTCATAATCATCTGGATGGATGAGTGCGGTATAACCTTGGTAACCTGAAGCAATTTCGTGTCTTTCATATCCGATCATTCGGTGTTTACCTGTGCCAGTGATTACTGTATTGTGTTCAAAATCCCATTCCCACCACGACATGTTGCCCATTAGCATTGCTGTTTCAAGTCGGTATGAGATTTCTAATGTGGAGGCCTGAGACTCTTTGAGATTAGAGATGTCGAAGAAAGTGACCATTAGACCTTCAACTGCATTTTCAATGGTTCTGTAAGGTATTATTCTCATAAGATACCAACTCCCATTCAGATGTTGTATATCTTTTTCTAAAGGCATTAGAGTATCCAGCACAGTACGAATATCTCTGAAGAAATTGCTGTTGAAGTTTTGTAATGAGAGCTGAAGAAGCGGGCGACCAACATCGGAAGGGAGAATGCTGGTCAATGATGATGCAATGGCGTTAATTTTACGTATTGTTAAATTTCTATCGATGAATAGGGTTCCGATATTAGTGTTTCTTAATATGTTGTCCATGTCGGCATATAATTCAGATAGTTCTTCTATCTTTTTTATATGTTCTGAATTGACGGTATATAATTCTTCATTAACCGATTGAAGTTCCTCGTTGGTGCTTTGAAGTTCCTCATTCGATGCGATCAATTCTTCATTAGATGATTGTAATTCTTCATTAGCTGTTTCTAACTCTTCAACTGTAGCCTGTAGGCTTTCACTTTTGCTATGTAGCTCTTTTTCCAGTTCTTCAATACGTTCGAGATAGTGTCGTTTAAATTCTAGTGGTTCTGTAAAAACTTGTTCTCCCTCTTTTCTCTTTTCTTTAATATCAATAAAAGAGATGAGAAAATAGGTTTCGCCAGTTTTTTTATCAATGATTTTTTTTCCTTTAATGTTTATTGAGTGTCTGTTTTTTCCTTGAATTTGGCCTGTGCTTATTGATGTTTCCTTTTTTTCTATTCTTTTTAAAAGACTATTCACTATAACGGCAGTCTCTTTTGGTAACATTTTTAGCAAATTAAGAGACATCTCTCCAATCGGGAAGGTGAGGTATTCTGAGACTTGATGAATAGTGTGTATTATATTATAATGTTCATCAATTATAACAGAAGGTGGTATGAAGTCGTTTAGTATGTCATCAAATATACCTTCTAATCCTATAGCTTTTGGCTTTGTGTTTTTTATATATGACGCAATGTTTTTTAATTCTACTCTGTTTTTTTGGCTACTATTAAGATTATAAGTTTCAATTATAGGCGGTCTAAATCCTTTTTTCTGCGTGAAGATCTTTGCTTTTGAATCAACGACATTAAACCCTTCTGCTATGCTTCCAAGTGATTCACTTGAGCCAAGAAACAGAGTGCCACCTTCATTTAGAGATAGGTAAAATAAAGACAGTAACTTGTATTGAGTCTCATTTTTGAGATATATAAGCAGATTTCTGCAAGAGATAAGGTCGATCTTTGAAAATGGGGGGTCTTGAAGAATATTCTGTTTTGCGAAGATAATCATCGACCTGATTGAATCATGAATCTGATAACCTCCATCTTTTTTTATAAAGAACCTTGAGAGTCTCTCGTGTGTTACATCACTTGCGATATTATCAGGATAGAATCCTAAGCCTGCATACTCGAGAGATAGAACATCTAGGTCGGTTGCGAATATCTTAATCTCTCTGCTAATGTTTAATTCATTGAGCGCTTCTTTAATAAGAATTGCAAGAGAGTATGCCTCTTCTCCTGTTGAGCAAGCAGCTACCCATACTCTAATCTCTTTGTTTGCAGAACTCCCTTTTAATATTGGAATAATAGCTTCTTCTTTCAGCTTTTTAAAAAACTCCTCTTCCCTGAAAAATCTTGTTACTCCTATCAGTAATTCATTGAAAAGAATATTCGATTCTCGTATATTATTGGCTATAAATCTTTCATATTCTTCAAAATCATTGAGACGATTAATACTGATTCTTTTTTCTATTCTCCTGATTATCGTGTTCTCTTTGTAGTTTGAAAAGTCCACTCCATTGGTTTCTCTTAATTGTGAGATGATTTTTGAAAGGCTATTACTGTTCTGTTCAAGTATGTTTTCAGGACTCTCTTTCTTTGATACAAAGGGATGTTTTACATAGTTTATTATCTCTTCTGCTAATTGGCTTGGTGGTAAAATGAAATCCACCAAACCTGTTGAAATGCTACTTCGGGGCATTCCATCAAACTTAGCTGATTTATCATCCTGAACCATGGTAATCCCGCCATATTCTTTAATCGCTCTAATACCTAACGTCCCATCACTTCCAGTGCCTGATAAAATTATTCCGATGGCGTTTTTCTCTTGATCCCTAGCTAGGGAACGAAAAAAAATATCTATTGGCAAGTTTAAAACTCTTGTCTGTTGCTGCTCACTTAAAAGCAACTTACCCTGGAAGATCGTCATATTTTTCCGAGGTGGAATTAAATAAATATGATTTATTTCTAGTTTCATCCCATCCTCCACTTTATGGATCACCATCTGTGTGTGACGCGCTAAGAGTTCGTCCATGAGACTTTTGTAGTCTGGTGATAGATGTTGAATAATTACAAATGCTACACCAGGTTCAGTTGGCATGGCTTGAAAAAATTCCTGTAATGCTTCCAATCCTCCAGCAGAAGCTCCTATTCCAATAACTGGAAATAATACCGTTGAATCAGTACCGGCTTTTGCTCTCCTTTGAGTTCTACTGCCTTGTGGATCTTCTTTAGTTGTCATGCTGCTACTTATTAACGGAAAATGAGAATTCGTTGCTGTGTAAGCCAAAGTTAGTATCTTTTTTATAAAAGATATGAAGATACTAAATATTTATCATGTGTTTTTGTGTTATACAACCTGCACTTTTTCTTGTCTTCTGGCTATCAGTTTACTGGCTGCAGGTCACTGGCTTTTAGTTTCTGGCTCTCACAGCCGCTAGCCAGCTACTAGCAGTTATTTTAGTGCTTGCTAATCTTTGAGCTATTGAATTTTGAATTCAAATCCTTCCTGCCAGCAGCCCGCTGCTAATCTTTAAATTCTTGAATTTTGAATTTAGTCTGTTGCTGATTACATTTAACCACGAAAAGCACTAAAAACACGAAATTCTTCTTCCAGCCGTTTTCGTGCCTTTCGTGGTTTAAATAATCTACAAGCCATGCTTTCAATACTCTGATATTCAGCTTTCCTAAAGCATTTCTCTTATCTCTCTCTTATATCTCTCTTATGTTTCTCTTATGTCTCTACCTATCCTCTCAATATCCCCTCTATATCCTCTACCTATATAGTTCTTATCTTACACGAGTTTATAGGGAGAGGATAGGGAGAGGATAGGGAGAGG
>MTLC01001489.1_pt1 | contig 45686 bp, 35 predicted proteins | sample 1982451 | NCBI WGS metagenome assembly MTLC01 (sample SAMN05710165, study PRJNA340218) | biofilm metagenome | isolation source: sample SPH anode biofilm adapted to +100 mV | place: USA | collected 2012-02-03 | reverse complement strand
TGGAAGCGTGTTTACTCAGCCGGTCAATTTCGGCTACGGCTGTGACAATCTCTTGGCTGCCTTGGGCCATGTGCTCGATGACGGTGGACATTTCCTTCATCTGATCCGCCACATGAAGCACGATGGTTTCAATACTATTGAAGGCGGCGCCAGTGCTGTTGACGACTTCCACGCCGGTTTCCACTTCGCGGGTGCCGGCTTGCATGGAGGAGACGGCCTTGGCGGTATCTCCTTGGATTTCGGAAATAAGGGTAGTGATTTTTTTGGCGGCGTCCTGAGATTGCTCGGCCAGGTGGCGAACTTCCTCAGCGACGACGGCGAAGCCTCGTCCTTGTTCGCCGGCGCGGGCGGCTTCGATGGCGGCGTTCAGCGCTAAGAGATTCGTTTGGGCGGCGATGCCGGAGATGGTGTCGACGATTTGACCGATTTCTTGGGAACTTTCACCAAGCTTGGCGACGACGTTAGCGGAGAAATTAACGGTTTCTTGGATGCTTTGCATTTGCTTGACCGCTTGGGCGACCGTCTGGGCGCCGTCAACCGCTGTGCGTGAAGCGCGAGAAGACTGGTCGCTGACTTCGTGGGCGCTGGCGGCGGCTTCTTCCAGACCGGCGGACAGGGTCTGGACCGTAGCGGAAGCGTTTTCTATGGCGTGAAGCTGCCCGGCGGCGCCTTGGGCTACCGAGGTAATCGAATCGGCTACCTGGGTGGAGGCGATGGCGGACTGTTCGGCGCTGGCTGTGAGTTCTTCCGAAGAACTCGTGACTTGTTCGGAGGAAGACTGGATGGTCTGCATGACTTGGCGCAGATTGGCTTTCATGGTGTTGAAGGACTGGCCTAATTCGCCAATTTCGTCATTCGTGGTAACGGCCACGTTCGGACCGGACAGATCGCCGGCGGCAATGCTAGCTGCGGCAGCGCTGACTTCCTGGGCGGGGCGCGAGATGCGGCCGCTGATGAAACGGCTGATGAAGATGGCGATAATGGCGACCAAAAGGTTGGTGAAAAGCAACGTTTTGCGCATGCCCGATGCTTTTTCGTCAGAAGCGATTTGGTCGGCTTTGACAAAATCATCTACGTTGCTTACCATTTCCATGGCGTGGCTCATGGAAGCCTTGTAGGGCGTGCCGGCTGCATCCATAAATTGACCGACGGCGGCTGCGTCGTTAGCTTTTTTGGCGGCAAAGGACTTTTCCGCGATGCTTTCGTACTTGTTTTTTTCTTGTTGTATTTTTTGGATAAGGTCTTTGTTCTTTTGCAGGGACAGCGTAGCGTCCAGGCGCTGCAGCTTTTCGTTCCCTTGGGTGCGGTAGGTATTGAAGACGGTAATGTCATTGGCGTCGCCGGTAAAGTTGAAACGGCGCATGGCCACGGCTTCGTTAGCAATATCCAGCGCAATGCCTTGGGACAGGTACATTTTTTCTAAATTGCTTTTGGCCGAGGTAATATGCATATCGTTGAGCTGGCCTACTTCGTAATAAGTGAAGGCGCTCATAATAGCGACAAGAGCAATGACGGCGAGAAAAGCGGCGGTGATTTTTTTACTGATGTTCCAGGACATTCTAACAATCCTCCTTGTAGTACATGAAGATAATAATTTTTTCTGGATCTTTACTAGGAAAAGATAACATTTAATAGTTATGAGAAACACAACTTATAATACCTTTATTTTCAAGGAATTACAAATGAAATGAGGTCCTATTTTTACACTGTTTCCTATAAATGTGGTTAGGGTATGCGAACTTGTGAAGCGATTATGGGACTGTAGTGGGGAAAGCGCTCTGTAGATCTGCAATGAATAATATTTATTAAAAAATAAAAAGATGAAAAAAGCACACTGGCCTCTTGACGGTGCCTCCCTGAGATGAGTATAATAAAGATGCGACACACCGCTGTGTCAGACAACCGAACCCCAGCAGGACTGGCGGATCAGTGGAGAATACCACGTGGACTGCGAATGGGGATATGAAAGCCGACCGCCTGGGCAAAGCTTGTGTGCTGCCTGGGCGGTTTTTTGTCGCTCTGACCGGGGCTGTAAAGGCGCCGGCTTGACGAGAGGAGCAATGACGATGATGAACAACAAAGCATGGAACAAATTTCAAGGCGGACGGTGGCAGCGGCGCATTGACGTGCGCAGCTTCATTCAACGCAACTATCAGCCTTATACAGGAGATGACGCGTTCTTGGCGGCGCCGACGGCGCGGACCAAAAAGCTTTGGGACAAGTGTATGGACTTGTTGAAAGCGGAACAGGAAAAAGGCGGCGTTTTGTCTGTCGATCCTACGCGGGTCTCGACCATTACATCCCATGGCGCCGGTTACATTGAAAAAGATTTGGAAGTTGTTGTCGGTTTGCAGACCGAGGCTCCTCTGGAGCGCGGCGTCATCGTCAACGGCGGCATCCGCATGGCCGAGCAAGCTTGTGAAGCCTACGGCTATAAGCTGGCTCCGGAAATCAGCGATATTTATCATAATCACCGCACCACGCACAATACAGCCGTCTTCCGGGCGTATTCGGAAGAAATGAAACTGGCTCGTAAGGTGGGCATTATTACCGGTCTGCCGGACGCCTATGGTCGGGGCCGCATTATTGGCGATTATCGCCGCGTGGCGCTGTACGGCGTAGACCATCTCATCGTCTGCAAGAAGCAGGATTTAAAAGAGCGCATTGACGCGATGGATGAAGAAACCATGCGCAGCCGCGAAGAGATTGCGCTGCAGATTGAAGCGCTGGAACAGCTGGCGCAGATGGCGGCCAGCTACGGCTGCGACATTCGCCGTCCCGCGGAAACGGCGCTGGAAGCGGCGCAGTGGCTTTACTTTGGGTACTTAGCAGGAATTAAGGATCAAAACGGGGCGGCTATGTCCATTGGCCGCGTTTCGACCTTTTTGGATATTTATTTTCAGCGCGATTTGGCGGCAGGTCTTTTGGACGAGAGCGGCGCGCAAGAAATCATTGATCAATTGGTAATTAAGCTGCGGTTGGCGCGGCAGCTGCGCACGCCGGATTATAACGAGCTCTTCGCCGGCGACCCGCTCTGGGTGACGGAATCGGTAGGCGGCATGGGCGTAGACGGCCGCACGCTGGTGACCAAGACGTCTTTCCGTGTGCTCCATACTCTTTACAATCTGGGACCTGCGCCGGAACCCAATCTGACGGTGCTCTGGGCGGCGGCTTTGCCGGAAGGCTTCAAACGCTTCTGCGCTAAAGTGTCCATCGATACCAGCGCCATTCAGTACGAAAGCGACGATTTGATGCGCCCCATTTACGGCGATGATTACGGCATTGCCTGCTGCGTGTCGGCTATGCGCCTGGGGCAGCAGATGCAGTTCTTTGGCGCGCGGGCCAATTTGGCTAAGGCGCTTTTGATGGCCATTAACGGCGGCAAAGACGAGAAATCGGCGCTCCAGGTAGCGCCGGAGCTGCCCTTGCCGGAAGGCGAATATCTGGATTATGACGTAGTGCGCCGCCGCTACAGCCGAGTGTTGGAGTGGCTGGCCGGTCTTTACGTGAATACGATGAATCTGATCCATTATATGCATGATCGCTATGCCTATGAAGCGTCTCAGTTGGCGCTGCACGACAGCCAAGTGGAACGGCTCATGGCCTTTGGCGTCGCCGGTCTTTCGGTGGCGGCGGATTCGCTGAGCGCGATCCGCTACGGCAAGGTCAAAGCCATCCGCGACGAACGCGGCATTGCTGTGGGCTTTACCAACGAGCAGCCTTTCCCTTGTTACGGCAATGACGATGATCGCGTGGACGAGCTGGCGAAAGAGCTGGTCGAAGAATTCTCGGCGCTCTTGAAGCGCCATGCCGCGTACCGCGGTGCGCATCATACCTTGTCAGTGCTTACCATTACTTCGAATGTGATGTACGGTAAAAAAACCGGCGCTACCCCGGACGGACGCCCTGCAGGCGCTCCCTTTGCACCGGGAGCAAACCCCATGCACGGACGCGAGGAAAAAGGCGCGCTGGCCGCTATGCGTTCGGTGACCAAGCTTCCTTATGAAGCCTGCCGCGACGGCATTTCCTACACCTTCTCGATCTTGCCTCACGTGCTGGGCGGAACTGCGGAAGATCGCGCAGCCAAGCTGGCGGCGCTGTTGGACGGCTATGTATCGCTGGCTGGCCATCATATTAATGTCAACGTGCTGGAACGGGCGACTTTGGAAGACGCCATGGAGCATCCGGAGTTATATCCGCAGCTGACCATTCGCGTTTCCGGCTACGCTGTGCACTTCATCAAGCTCAGCCGGGCGCAGCAGCTTGAAGTCATCCATCGCACCTTCTACGAAACAGTAGGCGCATGAAGAAAAACGGGAACTGTTGAACAAGAGTAAAAGGAGTAAAAGGAGTAAAGGGAGGGTACGACAGAGGGTTACGAGCAAATGGGTTTGAGAAAATTAAAAATCCAAGTGCTTTGTTTTCCTCTTGCGTACCCTCTAGAGATGTCGGTTGCCATGCCCTTCATGGATTTTCAGAGGAGACCGGATTCCATGCCATCCATGGCGCATCCGGCATTAGGAGCGTCACGTTCCGTCAGGCGCATCCAGCGCCGTCGCCGATTCTCTTGTTCAATCTTTATTCCTGTTCCTCGAGCCCTCCATCTACTCCCTCTACTCCTGTTGAAATTTCGTTGTCAATTAAAGGAGGCGGCCTATGAGCGACATCAAGGGCTGGGTGCATTCGGTAGAGACCTTCGGCACGCTGGACGGGCGGGGGATTCGCTATGTGCTGTTTTTGTCCGGCTGCAGCCTGGGCTGCGCCTTTTGCCATAACCCGGACACCTGGAAACGGGGCGGCCGGGAAATGACTGTAGCAGAGGTGCTGGCGGATTACCAACGGTACCGGCCTTTTTACGATGCCTCCAACGGCGGTATTACCGTCAGCGGCGGGGAGCCGATGGAGCAGGCGGCGTTTGTGGGGGCCCTTTTTGCGGCCTGCCAGGAGGCGGGCATTCATACGACTCTGGATACCAGCGGCAAGTGGGAGTCTGGGGCGGCGCAGGCGGTGCTGCCCTATGCGGATGCGGTGCTTTTCAGTCTCAAGGGAGCGCGGGAGGAAACCTATCGCAGCCTGACCAAGGGCGGTGATTATCAGGAGACGCTGCTTCATTTGAAGGAAGCCGTTTTGGCCAGCGATGTCACTTTGCGTTTTGTGGTCATTCCGGGCCTGACGGACGGCGAGGTGGAAAGCGAGGCGCTGGCCAAGGTGGTGCTGGCGCTGCCGCGGCCGGTAGCGGTGCAGCTTTTGCCGTATCATACGATGGGCGTGGAAAAGTGGCGCATTCTGGGCATGGAGTACCCTCTGGAGGGAATTTTACCGGCGTCGAAGGAAATCGTAGCTCAAGTGGCTTTGCGCTTGTCTAAGCGCGGCGTCGCCTTGTCTACTTGAATTTTCCAGGTAAATCGTCTAAAATAGAATAGTTAAGGAAGAATGTCAACAGGGGCCGCCGGTTCAGGCTGCGTAGAGCGGATGAACCGGTGGCTTCTTGAGATACAATAAGAAATCAAGGATAAGGTGGAATATAAGCATGAGTACCAATCTGGAAGTCGGCATTGTCGGGTTGCCTAACGTAGGCAAAAGCACGCTTTTCAACGCTATTACCAAGGCGGGAGCCGAAGCGGCAAACTATCCTTTCTGTACGATTGAGCCTAATGTAGGCGTTGTGGAAGTGCCGGACGCTCGTCTGGCGAAGCTGGCGTCTATTTACGGCTCTAAGCGCATTTTGCCTGCGGCTATGCGTTTTGTGGACATCGCCGGTTTGGTCAAGGGCGCGTCGAAAGGCGAAGGCTTGGGCAACAAGTTTTTGGCTCATATTCGCCAGGTGGATGCCGTGGCTCAGGTGGTGCGCTGTTTCCAGGATGCGAACGTTACTCATGTGGAAGGCGCTATTGATCCGTTGCGCGATATTGACATCATCAATACCGAGCTTTGTCTGGCTGATCTGGAGACGGTGGAAAAGCGTATGGACCGTACCCAGAAGCTGATCAAAAGCGGCGACAAGAAGGCACCGGTGGAGTTGGCGCTCTTGGGACGCATTAAGGATCTCTTGGAAGATGCGCAGCCGGCGCGGCGTGTAGAAATGACCGACGATGAGGCGCAGCTCATTCGCGACTTGACGCTGCTGACGTTGAAGCCTACTCTCTTTATCGCCAACGTGGCGGAAGACGAGCTGCTGACGGCGGACGATAATCCTTATGTGAAGCAGGTGAAGGAATACGCCGCCCAAGAGGGCGCTGAAGTTATCGCCGTATCCGCCAAGGTGGAGTCGGAAATTGCCGAGCTGGACGATGAAGACGCGCGGGCGTTCTTGGGTGAATTGGGACTAACGGAGTCCGGTCTCGATAAGCTGGTGCGTGCGGCCTTTAAGCTGCTGGGCTTGATGACCTTTTTAACGGCCGGTGAAATGGAAACTCGCGCTTGGACCATTGTGAGCGGTACCAAAGCTCCGGCGGCAGGCGGCAAGATTCACAGCGACATTGAGCGTGGCTTTATCCGGGCGGAAATCATCTCTTTTGATGATTTGGTGACCAGCGGCAGCCCTGCGGCAGCCAAGGAAAAAGGACTTGTCCGCCTCGAAGGCAAGGAATATGTCATGAAAGACGGCGATGTGGTGCATTTCCGTTTCAATGTCTAATTTTTAGAAACCGTTACTTGACTCGCATCTCGCGGCAAAGAAGCTCTTTTTCCGTCTGGCTGCGTCAGAAAACCTTGAAAGAGCGCCGCTATTCCTGCGGCCCTCTTCCTTGCCAGACGAAAAAATTTCTTTCTTTGCCGGAGCGCTCATGCAAGCAACGGCTTCTTGTATGGGGTTAGGGCTTTCGCTGTGGGTGATTCTATGATTCATTGTTCCGCAGCCCTCATGCGTACCCTCCCTTTACTCCCTCTACTCTTGTTTAAAATCCGTATCCTCCATCGTACCCTCCGGTCACTCCGGTTCTCTTGTTCCGTTCTATGTTCTCCCAGGCCGCGTAAGCGGCCTTTCTTTTTTTGCAGGATTTGCGATTTGGAGCGCGAATTGCTCAAGTGGAGTAGATCCCGAAATGTTCTGAGAGAAGAAGAGGAGGAAGGAACATGATCAAACGGGCAGAGGAATTGCAGCGCGAGGTGCGCAAGGAAATGCTGGGTGGTCAAGGGGATGTGACACTGGTGCATTTGCTGCAGGGAGAAGAGTTTCAAGGCAAAGGGCGCTTGTTTTCACACAACATCATTAACCCAGGCTGTTCGGTGGGCTTTCATCAACATAACGGGGATGTGGAAGCGTACTATGTGCTGAAAGGCCAAGGCGTTTTTGACGACAATGGGGCCAAAAGCACAGTGCAGGCAGGGGATTTATTGTTTACCAAGGACGGAGAAGCGCACAGCTTGGTCAATGAAGGACCGGAGACGCTGGAACTCATTGCTCTTGTATTATATTCATAGGAGGCTGGGGGATTGAAGCAGTTATTGATCTATTGTCATCCCCAGTCGGGCAGCTTTTGCCGGGCTATCGCTGATACAGCGGTGCAGGCAATCCATGCCCGGGGGGATGAAGTGATGATGCGAGATTTGTATGCGATGCATTTTGTTCCTGCTCTAAGCGGCAGAGATTTATTGTCTTTTGCCGAGGCGCAGACGCCTCCGGATATTATTGAGGAGCAGCGTCATATCGCCTGGGCGGATCGGCTTATTTTTGTATATCCTCTCTGGTGGTCTGCCATGCCGGCGGTGCTGAAGGGGTATATCGACCGGGTTTTTGCGGAAGGTTTTGCGTTTTCCGCCGCTGAAACCGGCTTGCAAGGGTTGCTTGTAGGGAAAGAAGTACTGGCTTTTACAACCATGGGTATGCCGGAGGCGCTCTGCGAGGAGAGCGGCGTAGCCAAGTCCGTGCGTTTGGCCGTGGATGAAGGAATCTTTTCGCTGTGCGGCATGAAGGTAGTAGAACATCGTCTTTTTGGCTCGGTAACGGCCGTAGATGACGCCGCCCGCCAGAAAATGTTGGAAGAAGTAAGTCAGAAGGTGCGGACTCTATAAATGAAGGAAGCGGCGAGGCTGAGTCTGTCTTCGTCCATGCATCCTTGGCGGAATTTGGCGCTGGAAGAGTATTTGCTGCGTCAAGTGAAGCCGGACCAAGCGCTGCTTTTTTTGTGGCGAAATGAACAGACCGTTGTGGTCAGGAGTAGAGGGAGGGCTCGGCGGAGCTGGATTGAACAAGAGAATCAGAGGGCTCGAATGAGAGAGTATATTTGAAATTTTATTTGGAGTAAGACTGTCTGCAGAGCGCATGAAAGCCGCCTTTAAATAGGCGGCTTTCATGCATTATTCCCAATCTACAATTTTAATTTCTACGCATTTAACAATGTCCCGTTTCTTTTCGAAACCCTCCCGTGACTTCCGCGACTCCTGTTCGAGCCTAGTGCTTTCTCAAATTTAGCCTCCGATAAGAGGCCGGACTTCGTCGAGACGGAAAATGACCAGATGCAGGTCTTCACCGATTTCTTTCTCTCCATAGTCCCGGCGGCGCAAGGCGAAGAGACGCTCGCTGTTGGTTTCATCGCCAGTCTTGGTCAAGTACAGCCGTTTTCCTTGGTGACCATGCTGTAAGAATAGATAGCAGGCATGCGGATTTTCTTGAATGTTGGCCCAGGTGCGCCGGTCCCGCATAATAAAAGCAAGTTGTCCGTCCGGGAGAAAATGCGGCGTAGCGTATACGGCGCTGGAGACTTGGCCTTTGGCATTGGCGGTGGAGAGGGTGCCGGTTCCTTTGTTAGCGGCAAAAAATTCTTTCAGTTCTTCTACTTGTTTCATAGTAACTCCGCAGACAAAGCTAGGTGCTTTTATCTGACGGAACTCACCTCCTTGATTTTTCTTGTTAATAAATATTCTCCACTAATATAAAAAATCCTTCTTAACGATTGCTTTTTTTTTACTCTTCTTCTAAGATGAGAGTAGAGTTTTTGAAAACGGAGCGTGTAGGTTGCAATGAATGTGCCGGTATCGTTATTTTTGGTCTTTTTTACGCTTCTTTACGGCTTGATGTGCTTTTATGTATATCGCCGGGTAGCGTTTGGTTTGCGGCGGCGAACGCAGATCGTTTTGCGAATTGTGACGTTTGGGTTGTTTTTGGTTCCTTTTTTGCGGTTGTTGCGCCCAGGTTGGGGCGAAAATCTGGAGATCATTGGCGGTTGGTGGCTGGGATGGCTGACTTATTTTGTACTATCCCTGCTGCTGTTAGAGGCGGGGTGCTTATTTTTAAAGCGTCCCTGGCGGAGACGGTTGACTTTCGCTGCAGCCCTGCTGGCGCTGGCTATTTTCGCGTATGGCTGGAATCAAGCCCGACATCCGGTGGTTCAGCCCTATGAGGTGACCATTGCCAAGGAATTTCCCGGACGAGAGAGCCTGACGATTGCCATGGTGTCGGATGTGCATATTGGCGCGTTGATTGATCGGGAACGTGTAGAGGAATTGGTGCGGCACCTTAATGCGCAGCAGGCGGATATCATTGTTTTTGTAGGCGATACCATTGATCAGGATGCGGACTATCTGCCGAGGCATGGCATACCCCAAGTTTTGCGGGGGCTGAAAGCGCCGCTAGGGGTGTATGCGATCATGGGAAACCATGAGTATATCAGCCGTAAGCCGGAAAAGGCGATCAAGTATTTGGAGGCCGGCGGTTTGACGGTGCTTAGAGATCGCTGGCAATTGGTAGGGAACGGCTTGGTTTTGGTGGGCCGCGATGACTTCGGGCGCAGCCGGTATCAGCCGGGCGAAAGCGATCCGTTGGAAGACATTTTGGCCGGGGTGGATTTGACTCGGCCAGTTGTGGTGATGGATCACCAACCGCGGCGTATTGACGAGGCGGCAGTGGCCGGTGCGGATGTGCTGTTATCCGGGCATACCCACCAGGGGCAGATGTGGCCGATTTCCTTGATTACTCATGCGATGTATGAGCTTGACTGGGGAATGCTGCAGCGCGGCAATATGACGATGATTGTTTCGAGCGGCTACGGCGGCTGGGGGCCTCCTTTGCGCGTAGGCACCCAAAGCGAGATTGTGCTGTTGAAGCTGCATTTTGCAGGAAACGCGGTGGAACGAAGCGGCGTAAATAAACAAGAGTAGAGGGCCCGACTGAGGGCTGCGGAAGAAGACGGGAATTGAACAAGAGAACCGGAGTCGCGTGAGGGGACGCAAGAGAAGAACGGGGCAACGGTTTTGAACAGGAGTAGAGTGAGTAAAGTGAGGGCTACGGAAGAGGCTCAGAGAAGCAAGGAGGCAAAAAGATGGCTAAAATCGTAGTAACAGGTAAGTTATTTCCTGAGGTATTGGCGCGGCTGGAGGCGGAGGGGACCGTTGTCTCTTGGCAGCAGGAAGGGCGCATGCCGCAAGAGCGGCTGCTGGAGGAAATAGCAGATGCTGAGGGTTTGCTTTGCACGGGCGTAGCGGTAAATGAGGCTCTTTTGGCTGCAGCTCCGCAGTTGAAAGTAGTTGCGAATACGATGGTGGGCTATGATAATATTGATGTCCCGGCTTGTACGGCTAAAGGGGTTGCGGTGAGCAACACCCCTGGCGTTTTGGTAGAGGCGACAGCGGATATGGCGTTTGGACTCTTACTCTCGTCGGCGCGGCGCATCCATGAAGGCTGGGCGTACGCCAAAGCCGGCCGGTGGACGAAATCGCTGGGCCAGTGCGGCGGTGATTTGGGTCTGGGTTGTGATTTATACGGCAAGACGCTGGGGATTGTCGGCATGGGAGATATCGGCAGCGCCGCGGCGCGCCGGGCGTTAGCCAGCGGCATGCGCATTATCTACCACAACCGTCGCCCCCGGGCGGATGAAGCGAAGTTTGAAGCATCCTACCGCTCTTTTGACGCGTTGCTGGCGGAAGCGGATTTTGTATTGGTTCTTTCGCCCTTGACGGCGCAAACGCGCGGCATGTTCAATGCGGAGGCCTTCGGTAAAATGAAAAAAGGCGCCTATTTCATCAATGCCGCCCGCGGCCCCATTGTGGTGACTGCGGACCTGGTGGCGGCTCTCAAGAGCGGGCAACTGGCGTATGCCGCGATGGATGTAACCGATCCGGAGCCGCTGCCTGTAGACCATGAACTCTACCAAATGGACAATGTATTGATTACGCCCCATATCGCCAGCGCCGGACGGCAGACGCGGGAAGCCATGATGAACCTGGCCGTGGATAATTTGCTGGCGGCGTTGCACGGACAGCCTATGCCGACCTGCCTTAATCCCGAAGTGTTTAAATAGAAGTCGTGGTTGTATGTGAACTGAAAAGCAGAAGGAGCCTGGTTAACGCCAAGCGCCTTCTGCTTTTTTAAATATACCAGAATTTATAAGCTTTGAGAGGCTGAAACAGGAGGAATGGCAACGGTTTGTGGACAACGAACCGCGAAATACACGAAAGACGCGAAAGGGATATTCTGGGCTATGAGCTTTTGTATAAACGGCGGCCTAACTATATTTGAGACAAGATTTGCGCGCACCTCGCAAAAGCAGGCTAAGGCGGCAGTTTCTTAACTCGTTGCGCTCAAACAGGCGAAACTGTCATCCACCTTCCCCTGCTTTTGCGTCCTGCGGACCGTCTTGCTCCAATAAAAGTCTCAAATACAGTCAAGGCCGCCGCAAATTCAGTCGACCCCTCTCGTGACTCTGGTTCTCGTGTTCAATTCTTTGTTTCCGCAGCTGGCTTTTCATAGCTTGTAGGCCCGTTTTCATATCCTACCTGCTTCAGCCACCAGGAAGGATAGAAGACTGGTTGAGCTAAGGCTTTCTGGTCGTTGATATAGCCGTCGTTGTATTTGAGATACAGGTCTTCGGACAGCTTCCACCAATCAGAGAGAAGCGACTGGGCATTGTTTTGGCTGTATTGAGTGAGGAGTTCCCGCGCTTCTTGGCGTTTGCCATTGTTCCACAGGGCAAGGGCTTCTTTTTCTAAGTTCGGCTGCTTGCGGAAAGCAGTGGTTTCATACTTGTCCCGTACGGCTTGGATGTCTTGGATCATATAGGAATACTTCAACATGGCGTAGTTGGCGACATAGTTGAAGGACATCCAAAGGCTGTTTTTGTCGAATTTGAGGATATCCGCATGCTGCAGTGACGCTGGCAAGGTGGTAGCGCCAGCATAAAAGGGCATAAAGGTCGTTGTGCCGGGGCGATCCAGGCCGATCCACATTACGCCGCCGATGGCGTCAGGGAGATCGCTGCGGGATTGATTGACATAGGAATAGACGCAGCGGTAGATATTGAGGGGGCGTTCGAATTCGCCGTTGAGAGGCGTTAAGCGGCCTTCCTTGTCGGCCACTGACTCGGCGTTGCCTTCAAAGCGGTTGGGATCGCCAAAAGGACCGGCCGCAAGGCCTTTGGTAAGATCGAATTCGGTTCCTTCATAGTTGTCGCGATGAATGGCGAATACGTCGCGAGGGGAGAGCTTTTTATCCGGCTTTACAGCGAAGGCATACGCTCTTGTGTAAGGGCCTTCCGCCCAGGGAGAAAGCTCTAACGATGGAGCCGCCAGCATCTGGGCGCGCCAAACGCGTCGCAAGGAGTAGTAAGGGTGATGAAATTCTCCGTCGCCATACACGCTGGTAAAGTCGAGCAGTCCTTGCTCCGGCTGCCACCAGCCTTTTTCTTGAGCGATAGAGAAGATGTTTTTGGAGTAAAGCATATCGTTGGCGTCGGGGCGGATGTCGCGAATGCGGAACTGGTTGGCGGCGACAAAGAAGGAATCATCCGGCACGCGCTGCGCCACCCAGACGCCGCTCGTGCCATTTTTGTCGTAGCCTGCCATTTCCATGACCCAGCCTTCGTTTGGATCGCCTACCAGCAGCGTTTCGCCGGTACCGTAGTAGCCGTAAGTTTCAATGAGATGGCCCATGAGTAAAACGGCCTCGCGCGCGGTTTTACAGCGTTCCAAGGCCACTCGGGACAATTCGGAGGAATAGAAAATGCGCTTGCCAGGTTCCGGTTCAGGATGCACTTTGGCTTTGTCCGTGCATTCGCCGATGGAGAGTTGATGTTCGTTCATAATGCCGTAATTACCGTCGAAATAGGCGTAGGTATGAGAGACCTGCGGAATATAGCCCAAAGGAACGCTGGCAGGGATGCTTTTTACGTCGTAAGTGGGGCCGCGGTCTTTCGTATTGAGACGATGGGTTTCGCTTGCGCCCCATTGCGGTTTGTAGTCAAGGGCGACAGTGGAGTAGAACACAGGACGAAGAGAGCCGTCCGGGTGATCTTTAGCCGGAACGTAGACCACGCTGGGATCGCTTAGGCCGTCTTCAGAATGCGAGACCAGCACGGAGCCGTCCGTCGATGCGCTTTTACCTACGATCGTGGTGGTGCAGGCCCAGGCGGGCAAGGTTAGGGCGATTGAAAAAAACAAAGTAAAAATAGAGGCATAGTACTTTGATTTCATTGGCAAAAACCTCCTCTTTTATCTTGATCCCCAAGGCACACTACTACTACTCCAATGCCAGAGTGCCGGTTCCTTGCTGCAAATGGCGAGAAGCAAATTTGAAATTGCTGCCTAAGGCCCAAATAATAGTATTGTTGCCGGGATGCAAGTCTTTATCATAAGGATCGCCTGTACGCAGTTTGCGTTTGAATTCTACCGTCATAACGCCGTCTTTTTCACTGCCGGTCAGTTCGAGAATGTCGTTCGTCCCTCCCTGGGAGAGGTCGGCTGGATGAGGGCCGCTTGGGGAAGAACTAAAGGAATCTTCGCCTTCCACCTTGCCATTGCGCAGGGTAAAGATGAGGATGTCGGCGTTTTTCATTTTTCCTTCTGAGCCCAACCCTAGAGCGATCCAGCCTTTGGTCGGAGCTTGAAGGCCAAAGCAGGCATGGTCTCCGGCAAGACGGCTATATACGACAAGATCGCCGAGAACTTGTTGATGGCTATATTCTTTGGGAGTAATACTGCCGTCGCTTTGCCAGGAAACTTCTGGCACCTGGCTTTTGGAAAGACTTTGAGCGGGTTTAGAGTTGCTGCAGCCGCCAATAAACAGGGAAAAACTAAGCAGGCTAGCGGCAAGGATCCTACAAGCTGGGAGCTTCATGGCGGCACGTCCTTTCTTTAGGTAAAAGAACAGAAAAGCCATAGTTTTCCAGAAACGATACATGGATTACTTTCGCGGCTGGCTAAGGAAATCCTCTTAATGGCGGTGAGCAATTTGAGCATAAAAAAAGAACCGGCTTAGCCGGCTCAAAAAGAGTATGGACAGAATGCGGAAATATCAAACTGCTTGATGCAGAGAGCTTTTATCGCTTTTTTGACTGAGCCAGACGCCGAGAGCGCGGGCTTCTTCCAGGGTATCGGCCTGTTGCAGCACATCGTCTGGTTCGTAGACGCCAATCGCTGTGACCATGCGGTGCTCGCCGAAACCGAGGAGATCTAAAACCTGTCCTACGGAGTCGAAATAAGCCTGGAATACGGTGGGCGCTTCCTGGCCTTGGGTAACAGCGAGAGCTACCTTTTTGCCGGGCGTCAGTTTGCTGGAAAAATCAGGCTTAAGAAAGGAGAACATACGGTCTACTAAGAGTTTGAGCTGACCGCTCATTTGCCACATGTAGATGGGCGTACCCAGGACGATCGCGTCGGCAGCGGCAATTTCCCGGAGAATGCTTTGGGCATCATCGTCTAAGGTGCAGTTTTCCTGCGTATTACAGGCATAGCAGCTTTTGCAAGGCTGGATGTCAAGCTGGCCTAACTGATACAGCTTGGTTTCAGCGCCGAGGGCAGCGGCTTGCTGCAGCATCGTATTGACGAGATGAGAGGTATTTCCTTGTTGGCGCGGGCTGCCAATGAGACCGATGATCTTCATGAAGACTCATCCTTTCTTGCGCCATGCAGTGCATGAACGGTAGTATGTGAAAATAGAAACTATTAAAATAACTAAAAAAAGTATGAGGTAATTATAGAATATAGAAAGCAGAATGTCAACTGCAATGTACGTTCTTGTTGGACAAATGCAAATTGATTATACATTATGCGGAAAAATACAAAATACATATGTAAAAATGTAAAGGATGCCAAAAAATAAAAGTGGCTGGCAGGAAAAAAATACCGTTTAAGGGAATCCTTTTTCCATAGGAAGAAACTTACTCTAGATTCAGTTGGGCCTGTAGAATTTGCAAGCGAAACAGCGGCTGATAAGGAAAGCTGAAGATAGGAGGAGGTTAAACAATGCAGCAAGACATGGAAAAAACCTGGCTGGGCCATCCTAGAGGCTTGTTTGTGCTTTTTCTGGTAGAGATGTGGGAGCGCTTTTCCTACTATGGCATGAGAGCTTTGCTTGTGTTTTACATGACGAAGCAGTTGCTCTTTTCCCAGGAAGATGCTTCCCATGTTTACGGTCTCTATACGGGGCTGGTGTATATGACGCCCCTTTTTGGCGGTCTTTTGGCGGACCGTTTTTTAGGACAGCGGCGGGCGGTATATATTGGAGGGACGCTTATGGCGATAGGGCATTTTTTAATGGCGTTTGAATCCTTGTTTTTTCCGGCGTTGGGCTTTTTGATTGCAGGTAACGGTCTCTTTAAACCCAATATATCGACGCAGGTGGGCAGTCTCTATCCGGCAGGCGATAAACGAAGAGACAGCGCGTTCAGCATTTTTTATGTGGGCGTCAACCTAGGCGCATTTTTAGCGCCGTTGACCTGCGGTACGCTGGGAGTTGTGGTCGGCTGGCATTATGGATTCGGCTTGGCCGGCGTGGGCATGATGGTAGGGCTTTTAATTTATCTGTATGGTCAGCGTTATCTAAAACCGGACCGCTTGACGGCGCGCAAGGAAGCCTCGGCAGAGGAGGAAGAGCCGCTGACGCTGCGGGAAAAACAAAAAATCGCCGCCTTAGTGCTGCTGTGCTTGCTGACCATTCCCTTTTGGGCGGCCTTTGAACAACAAGGAAATACGTTGGCTCTTTGGTTTGACAGTGATACGGACCGTCAGATAGGCGCGTGGGAAGTGCCGCAGACTTGGTTTCAGTCGCTCAATCCTATGTTCATTTTCACTTTGACTCCTGTGATTACCGCTTTTTGGGCTTGGCAGGCCGGGCGGGGCGCACAGCCTGGAGCGATTGCCAAGATGGTCCGGGGCTGTCTGCTGTTGGGTACGTCTTTTTTGGTTTTGGTTCCTGCCGGAGTTTGGTACGATGTGAATGGCACGCCGGTGAGCATGTGGTGGCTGGTGGCCAGTACGCTGGTTATGACGTTAGGGGAGCTGTATCTTTCGCCCATCGGTATGTCCATGGTGACCAAGCTGGCGCCGGCGCGAGCGGTGTCGATGTGCATGGGCATCTGGTATCTGTCGCAGTTTGCCGGCAATCTGTTGGCGGGCTATATTGGCGGCTTTTGGGAAGTGCTGAGCCGCTTTCATTTCTTTTTGCTTTTGGCGTCGTTGGTTTTCGGCGCAGCCTGTGCTACCGCAGTGTACCTATATATAATGAAGCGTTCGCGCTTGCGTGAGGACATGCTCAACGTCTAGGGAGGGAGACTTTGCTGTATGTGCATCTCACGCTAAAGCCGCCCTTTTTTGCATCAGGCTTTGTCAGAAAGCCTCTGCAGAGCTCCACTATGCCTGCATTTTCTTTCTTGCCTGACGTAAAAAATTCTGGCTTTTGCGGAGCGCCCATTACAGCAGTGACTCCCTCATGAGTATAGAAATAGGGGACGGAATTGAAGGAAAAACACGACGGTTGGTTCAAGGGGACGGTTCACCTGAACCAGTTTTGAATAAGCTGAAGGAGGTTTTTTCATGGAACGACGGGAGTTTATCAAAATGGCGGTAATGGCGCCGTTGGCGGGTAAGGTGCTGCTCGATTTGGAGCCGGCAGGGGCGCGGGGCATTCCGGGCAGCGCTTTCCCGGGCACTCCTAAGGAGCGCTGCTATCCGGGGCCGCCGGAGGGCGTTGTGCGTACTACCTTGCAGGAGCTTTTCAAAGTGGGACCTGGGCCGTCCAGCTCGCATACGCTGGCGCCGATTCGTATGGCTAACGATTTTCGGCAAGCCATGGAAGCGCTGCCGACAGAGACAATGGAAAAAGGCCGCCGCTTAGAAGCCCGTCTTTTTGGCAGTCTCAGCGCTACTGGCAAAGGGCACCGGACAGACCGGGCGATTGTAGCAGGACTTTTGGGGCAGAAACCGGAAACTTGCGACAGCGCCTTGATGGATGATTTGGCTAATGTATCTAAACTCCATAGCGTCAGTATCCGTGGTCAGGCCTTTCAGCTAAGCTGCGCGGATACCATTGTCTGGGACCGGGTGGAGCATGATTTTCCCTTTGCCAACACAGGCGTTTTTCGTCTCCTGGACGGGGACGGCGGCGAGCTGTTTTCCCGGGAGTACTATTCGATTGGCGGCGGCTTTTTTTCTTGGAAGGGGCAGCCTGCGGCGCAGCGGGGCGAACCGGCTTTTCGCTATGGGAATATGACCGAATTCAAGAAGGTAGCCGAAACCAGCGGCAAGTCGTTGTCTCAGATTATGCTGGCCAATGAAATGGCCATTCGCCAGGTGGGGGAAAAGGAAGTGTGGGCGCATCTTGACATGGTGCTGGATGCCATGGATGCGGGAGTTCAGCAGGGCTTGCGGGAAGAAGGCCTAGTGCCGGCTCCTTTTGAATTTTATCGCAAGGCGAAAACCATTTATGAAAAGGCCGCCCAGGCGCCTGCGCCGGAGCGGTTTTTGGAACAGCTAAGCAGCTACGCCCTAGCGGTTTCCGAAGGAAACGCAGCCGGACGTTTGGCGGTGACGGCCCCTACTTTGGGTTCGGCAGGGACGCTGCCGGCGGTAGCCTATGTGCTGCGGCATCATTTGAATGCATCCAGGCAGCAGCTGCGTCAAGGTCTCTTGGCGGCGGGGCTGGTGGGCTTGCTCTGCAAAACCAATGCCAGCGTAGCCGGTGCGGAAGTAGGCTGTCAGGGAGAAATCGGCGTGGCCTCCGCGATGGCGGCGGCGATGGCGGCGGAAGCTACGGGCCAGTCGTTAGGGGTGACGGAAATCGCTGCGGCTATGGCCTTGGAGCACCATTTGGGCATGAGCTGCGATCCAGTGGGCGGCTTTGTGCTTATTCCGTGCATTGAACGCAACGCTTTTGGGGCGGTCAAAGCTTATAACGCCTTTTTAATCGCTAAGAGTGAAATGACGGCGCGCCATTGGGAGGACTTGGATCGCGTTATTTCTGCGATGCTCGAAACTGGGCGGGCGCTGCCGCAAGCCTTTAAGGAAATGGGAACCGCCGGCTTGGGCGTGACTATGGTGGATTGCTGATTTTTCAGGGAGCTGCATAATTTATGCCCATCTCGCACCAAAGAGGCTCTTTTTCCATCAGCCTTTGTCAGAAAGCCTCGGCAGAGCGCCGCTCTACCTACGTTTTCTTTCGTGTCTAATGAAAAAATATCTATCTTTGGCGGAGTGTTCATTAAATTAGCAGCTCCCTTTTGGTTCACTAGAACCGTCCTTCTGAACCAAAAAGGAAATCCGGTATTTCTCCTGGGTACCCTTTAGCGGATGTCGGTTGCCATGCCATCCTTGGATTTTCAGAGGAGACCGGATGCCATGCCATCCATGGCGCATCCGGCATTAGGAGCGTCACGTTCCGTCAGGCGCATCCAGCGCCGTCGCCGGTTCTCTTGTTCAATCTTTTTGATTCGAAGGTCGCTTAGGCGGCCTTTTTCTTTTGTGTTTCTTTAAAAAGGAGCTTGCTTTTTGACAAACGAAAGAATATAATCAAACTGAAACGAACATATTCGAACATTAAAGACAAACATAAACGAAAGAGGTGATAACGCCTTGTTTCAAGTAGAGCGTCAGGAAAAAATTGTACAAATCTTGGAAGAGCGTCCCCGGGTGACCGTCGAGGAGCTGGCGAAACAGCTGGGCGTCACCGCCATGACCATCCGTAGAGATTTGAAATACCTGGAGAGCGTGCAGATTGTGAGCCGGACCTTTGGCGGCGCGGTGCTGAAATCCAAGCTGACCTTAGAGCTGCCGCGACAGGAAAAAGAGATGCAGCACCAGGCGGAAAAAGAGCGTATCGGGCAGGCGGCAGCGGCGTTGGTGGAAGAGGAGCAGACCGTATTGCTGGATTCAGGAACGACGGCGATGGCGATTGCTAAAGAGTTGCTTAAGAAGAAAAACTTGACCATTGTGACGACGGACGTGCTGATTGCGGCCTTTTTAGTGCAAAACAGTTCTTTCGCCATCTATTGCACAGGCGACCGGGTACAGAATGTAACTGGTTCCTGCATGGGGTCCCGGGCGATTGCCTTTTTAAAGGAAATTTACGCGGACATCGCCTTTGTAGGCGCCAGTTCGTTAGACGTGGAGCTGGGCATGAGCGGGCCGACTTTTGAAAAAGCGGAGCTGAAAAAAGAGATCATTCTTTCCGCGGAAAAAGTGATTCTGGTGGCCGACAGCAGCAAGTTCAACCGGCGCAGTATCAATAAAATCTGCAGTTTACAAGATTTTTCGTTGATTATCAGCGACAAAGGCGTAGCTACAGAAACGGTGCAGCGTTTGCAAGAAAAAGGCGTGGCCTTGCAGCTGGTATAGATAGAAAGTTAGCTTGAGCTTAGCATAAGGAGAGAGACAGATGCCAAAGGTGTTAATTGTGGGAGACGACATGACTGGAGTCAATTCCAGCGCAGTGCTGCTGTCCCGCCAGGGTTTGCGGTGCGCGACCTTTTTTGACCTGGACCTGTACACGCCGGAAGAAGGCAAGAATTTGGACGTGGTGGTTGTCAGCACAGACAGCCGCAGCATTGCAGCGCAGGAAGCTTATGACCGGGTAGATAAAGCCATGAAAAAGCTCTATGACAGCAGTGTGCAATTGGTAAATAAGCGCATGGACAGCACGCTGCGCGGCAATATCGGCCCGGAGCTTAAAGCTATTCTTGACAATGTACCCAAAGGAACGATGGCGCTGATGGTGCCGGTATTTCCTACTTCGGGACGCGTCTGTATCGGCGGCTATCTGATGGTTAACCAGGTTCCCTTGGAACAGACGATCGTGGCTAAGGACCCCAAAAACCCGATTACTACGTCGAAAGTGGTGCCGTTAGTCGCTCAACAGCTGGATGAGCCGGTTGGTTTCATCGAGCTCAGTACGGTGCTGCAGGGTTCGGAGGCGGTGAAAAAAGCCATTCTGCAGTACAATGACGAAGGTGTGCGCGTCGTAGTTATTGACGCTACGACCAATGAAACGGTGGCGGATATAGCCAAAGCCGCCAAGGCGACAGGACTGCCTATTGTAGCGGTGGACCCCGGCCCATTTACCAGCGCTATGACGGCGGAAGTGGTGGAGATGGAAGAAGCCCGGGGACAGAAGGTATTCTTGACTGTCGGCAGCGTCAGCGATAACACGCGGCGTCAGATGGAAGACATTCGCCTTAAGTATGCGCATCATCTGGTGAATGTATCGGTATTGGACTTGATAGACGACGCCAAGCGGGAAGCGGAAATCGAGCGGGTAGTTCAAGAGATCTGCGTAAACCCGGACGCGTATGAAGTGCTGGGCGTCACCACCACCTGCTGGGAATGCGATGTTATCGATCTGGGCAAAGTGGCCGCAGAGCAGGGCACAACGCAGGATGAGATTTCTCAGCGCATTTCTAAAGGGTTGGCGCGCATTACCGTGCGGGTTATTGAAGAGCTGGGTGACTGCATTGGCGGCCTCTTCACCAGCGGCGGCGACGTGACGGTGGCGGTGTGCGATGCGCTGCAGGCCATCTGCATTGAAGTCAAAGATGAAATCTTGCCGCTGGCGGTGTATGGCCGTCTGCACAAAGGCATTTTTGATAAGCATCCCATCGTGACCAAGGGCGGTCTGATTGGCGACGATACCGCCATCAGCAAATGCGTGGACTATCTGCTGATTAAATTATCTAACGAAAGTTACGCCAAAAAGAACTAGTAAAGCACCAGGCTTTGAACAGGAGTGACCGGAGTCGCGGGAGGGACCGCAGGAGGGCTACGAGCTAAAAGAGATTGCGTCGCTTCGCTCGCAATGACGCTTACGGCAGTCTTGCGATCTCTTGAAAAGATTGTGCTTCGCTTTTTAAAATGCCTTTTTCGTAACCCTCTGCGTACCCTCTGTTTACTCTGTTACTCTGTGTAGCGTTCCTAATTTTTATCTACTTTATTTTAAGGAGCTGTTTGTTATGCAAAAACCGATTATTGCCATGCCTATGGGCGATCCCGCCGGCGTGGGTCCTGAAATTATTGTGAAATCATTGAACCTTCCCGAAATCTACGAGACATGCCGTCCCCTGGTGATTGGCGATGTGTCCGTACTGGAGCAGGCCATGACGTTCTGCGGTATCAAGCTGGAGGTTCGTCGTGTGGAGGGTCCTCAAGACGGCAAGTATGAATTTGGCACCATTGACGTTATCGACTTGAACAATGTGGATGTCAAAGAGCTGCAGATCGGTAAAGTGCAGGCGCTGTCCGGCCGCGCCGCTTTTGAATACATCAAAAAATCCATTGACTTGGCCATGTCCAAGGAAGTGGACGCCCTGGCGACGACGCCGATCAACAAGGAGTCCTTGAAAGCCGCTCACGTTAACTACATCGGCCATACGGAAATCTTAGAAGACCTCTCCAACACCAAGAACCCCTTGACGATGTTCCAGGTATTTGACCTGCGCGTGTTCTTCTTGACCCGCCATGTGTCGCTGCGCCGCGCTTGCGAGCTGGTAACGACGGAAAGCATGTACGAGTTCATTCACCGCTGCGCCAAGGCCCTTGAGGTGCTGGGCGTGAAAAATCCCCGTCTGGCGGTGGCCGGTCTTAACCCGCATAGCGGCGAGCATGGCCTCTTCGGTGACGAGGAAGTGCGTGAAATCGAACCGGCCATTGCCAAAGCCCAAGCAGACGGTTTGAATGTCGTAGGCCCGGTAGCGGCGGACTCGGTGTTCCATTTTGCCTTGAAAGGCAGATATGACGCCGTTCTCTCCCTGTATCATGACCAAGGCCATATTGCGACCAAGATGGTAGACTTTGAACGCACCATTTCCATTACCAACAATATGCCTTTCCTGCGTACCTCCGTTGACCACGGCACAGCACTGGACATTGCCGGCACAGGTAAGGTCAGCGAAGTCAGCATGGTGGAAGCCATTAAGCTGGCGGCCCAATACGCTCCCAACTTCAACAAGCACTAAGCGCTTGTGGGCAGAGTGGTTCACGGGGACGGTTCTTTTGAGTCGGTTATGAGAAGGCTCGGAAAAAAGTGAGCGGTCTTAAGAAGATGCTTTGGCTCGTTGAACCGCCCCTGTGAATCCGCCGCAAAGTCCTTTTTATAAATCGAACATTCATTTAGTACGATGAAGAAAGAAGGGTTAATGATGGATTCGACAGTAAGTATGCTTTCTGTTCTTGGTATTGCTATTTTAATGATTATTGTTTTGAGCATCAAATTCCGCATTCATGCCTTTATCTCTCTGTTGGCCGCATGTTTTCTCATTGCCTTTGCCACCGGCATGCCTCTTGATAAAATTGGCAAGTCCATTGAAGTTGGGATGGGCGGTACCTTGGGTTTCTTGGCGCCGATCCTGGCGCTGGGCGCTATCATCGGCAAGATGATGGAAATTTCCGGGGGCGCTGAAAAGCTGTCCCGGACGCTGATCAATATTATTGGCAAAAGCCGTGCCGCCTGGGCGATGATGATTGTCGCTTATATCTGCGGTATTCCGGTTTTCTTGCAGGTAGGTATCGTCCTGCTGACGCCGATTCTGTTCTGTGTTGTTAAAGAATCCAAGCAGCCGCTGGTGAAAATTGCCTTGGCTATGACCACTGCCTTGACGGTTGTTCACTGCATCGTGCCGCCCCATCCGGCAGCTATGGCCATTGCGTTGGCTCTTAAGGCCGATGTGGGCAAAGTGATTTTCTATGGTCTTTTGGTTGGCTTGCCGGCTACCGCTTTGGCAGGCCCCATTTACGGTCACTTCCTGTCGAAAACCAATGACCTCGAAGTGCCGGAGCAGTATCGCTGCGTGGAGCCGACTCCGGATGAAAAGCTGCCGGCTTTCGGCATTACTCTCTTTACCATTTTGCTGCCGCTTCTGATGATGATCGGTAAAACTATCATTGAACTCGTAGGCGATAAGAATGCCGCTTACATGCCTATCGTTAATTTCCTGGGCAGCCCGATTACGGCACTCTTTTTAGCAGCCATTCTTTCCTACTATGTCATGGGGCTGAAACGCGGTTTCTCTTTGGGCGATTTGGCTAAGAAAACCGAATCCGCCATGGGCCCGATGGCTACGATTATTTTGGTTATCGGCGCTGCCGGCGCGTTCAACCGCGTCATCCTGGACAGCGGCATCGGCGAAGTCCTCAAAACCGTGCTGACAACCATTCAGATCAGCCCGTTGATCATGGCTTGGGTTATTGCCATTGTCATGCGTTTTGCCATCGGCAGTGCTACTGTGGCGATGATGACCTCCGCCGGTTTTATTACGCCGGTTTTGGCGGCCTATCCTTCGTTGGATCCGGCTTTGGTGGCGATCGCCATTGGCGCCGGCGCTATCGGGGCGTCTCATGTAACTGACCCCGGCTTCTGGTTTGTAAAGGAGTCGCTGGGAATTCCGATGAACAAAATGTTTACCATTTATACCGGATCGACCACCATTGCCGCTGTTGTCGGCCTTGCAGGCACGTTGATTTTGGCGGCCGTTGTCGGCTGAATTTCATAAGAAGGCCGGCCTGAGAGATTTAGAGAAAATGGCCGATATTGTTCAAGAAACACCTGCTGATGTCGGCAGGTGTTTCTTGTTGACTTGTGTTTTGCGGCTTCTTTTTATAATATAGAAGAAGAAACTTTGTAACGGAGGATATAGGGCATGATTGAACAGGCAAGACAGGTACTGCGTATGGAGGCGGCTGCGATTGAAGCGCTTATTCCGCGTATTGACGAACAGTTTGTGTTGGCGGCGCAGCTGATTTTGGAAACTAAGGGCCGGCTCATTGTTACCGGCATGGGCAAGCCGGGCCATGTAGGGCAGAAGATCACGGCAACCATGCTGAGTACAGGTACGCCCTCGTTTTTTCTGCATCCGGCGGAAGGCATTCATGGCGACTTGGGCATGGTGACGGAAGATGATATCGTTTTAGCGATCTCCAATAGCGGGGAAACGTCGGAGGTTATTAATATTCTGCCCTCGATTCGTCGTATTGGCGCTAAGATTATTGCCATTTGCGGTAATGCTCAGTCAACGCTGGCGCAAAACGCGGATGTGGTGCTGGACGCCTCGGTGGAGCAGGAAGCTTGTCCTTTGGGACTGGCGCCGACCACAAGCACGACGGCGGAGTTGGCTCTGGGCGATGCCTTGGCGGTAGTTCTTATGTCGGCGCGCAAATTTACGGCGAATGATTTTGCCGTTTTTCATCCTGGCGGCGCTTTAGGGCGCAAGCTGCTGATGAAGGTGGCCAACGTCATGCACGGCGAAGAAGAAAATCCGACCGTAACCGTAGAACAGAGCGTCAAGGAAGCGCTCTTTGTCATTACCGACAAGGGTCTTGGCGCTACTTCGGTAGTGGATGCAGAGGGTAAGCTGGTAGGGCTGATTACGGACGGAGACATCCGCCGTGGTCTGGAAAAGGGCCTGGATTTCCTGACTCATAACGTGGGCGAGCTGATGACCAAGCAGCCGCAGACCATTACGGCAGAGAAGCTGGCTGCTGAAGCGCTGCGCATGATGGAGCAGCATCGGCCCAAGCCGATTACCGTCCTGCCTGTAGTGGACAAAGAAGGCCGCTCCGTGGGATTGGTGCATGTTACCGACCTTTTGCGGCAGGGGATTGTGTAACCGGAAACATCTGACGAAAAAATCCCTAGTTTTAACGGAGTGCTCATTAATAAAGTACAAAGCTAATAAAAAATCCCTTCAAGACGGGTTGAACCGTTTTGAAGGGATTTTTTACTATGAGCAACACAAATTTTTATGCGGAAAAGGATGTTTAGGCGAGGGATTGGTAATGATTTTTTCGGATAAACACATGTAATTATGCGAATATCCTTTGCTTGCAAGGCCCTTTATATTTTCTCAATAGAATGTTTGTAAACATGCAAAGAAGGGCAATCTGCTATGAAGATGGAATTGTTCATAAAAAGAAAACCTTCTGATTTTAATGCGAGGAAAAGTGAGGAGAAATTAATGCTTGCAAGAGATTTTATGCGCTCAAATCCGCAGACGCTTCGAGGCACACAGACATTGGAAGATGCCGTTTTTCTATTTTACAAGTATAAAATAAGCGGCGCTCCAGTGGTGAACATAGCAGGAAAAATAGAGGGATTTTTAGCTAGAGAGCAGATCGTTGAGACAATTGTGAATCGCTTACCATTATCGCAGACAGTAGAAACTGTAATGACTAAAAGAGTGGTTACCGTGCGAGTGGATACTTCCTTGGAAGAAGCATGGCAGATTCCGGTGGAACATTTGCCTGTGGTGGATGCTCAGGATCGATTGGTAGGAATGATTGATCGTCAATGCTTCTTAGATATTTTTTACAAGCGGATGTGCCGGGCGTCTGATGAAGTAAATGCATTGCTGCAAGTTGCCCGCAACGGTGTGGTGATTATTAACGAATATGGCATTATAGAAATGATGAGCGAGCCTGCAGCGCGCCTGTTGAATGTGGAGAAGCAGGCAGTGAAGGGCAAGTTTATTCGTGATATTGTGCCCAATACGGGGCTGCTACGAGTGCTGCAGAACGGTGAAAGCGAGTTGAATAGCTGTATTGAAGTCGAAGCGCAGAGCATTCGAGTTAATCGAGCGCCAATTAAAGAAGGGGCGAGGGTTGTTGGGGCGGTGGCAATTGTCGAGGACCTGTCAGAAACGGCAAATATGACAAAGGAGCTGCATAAGAGCCAGCGCCAAGTAGAAGCGCTGTTGTGCATTTTCGAAAATTTGAAACAAGGCATTATTGTAGTTGGAAACGACAATATTATTAATTTAGCCAATCATTCTTATGAAGAAATTATGGGCATTCCGCGTGAAGACTTGTTAGGGCAGCAGGCTAAAGACGTGATAGAGAATTCTCGCTTAGATATTGTCTTGAAAACTGGCATTCCTGAGTTAGCTGATTTACAGCGTGTCAAAGGCAGGAAAGTCGTTGTTAACCGTGTGCCGATTTTCAAAGATGGTGAGATTATCGGAGCCATTGGTGAAGCTATGTTTAAGGACATCAGTGAGGTCAGCGCACTTTTGCAGTGGGAAAACAATTCGCCTCGGGGCGAAGTGTCACTAGGTCCGGTTGGTGAAGCGAAACCGACCTTTGAAGTGATTATTGGTCGTTCTCGGGGAATGGTTCACGTAAAAAACTTGGCGGCAAAAGCGGCGCGGACAGATGCAACGGTGTTGATTTTAGGGGAAAGCGGCACAGGTAAAGATTTATTTGCCAAAGCCATTCACTATACAAGCGCCAGAAGGGATGAGCCGTTTATTTCCATCAACTGTGCGGCAATTCCGCATGACTTGTTGGAAGCGGAGCTTTTTGGTTATGAAGAAGGGGCTTTTACCGGCGCTCGCAAAGGCGGCAAAAAAGGAAAATTTGAACTGGCCGATAAGGGGACGATTTTTTTAGATGAAATCGGAGACATGCCGTTGGCCATGCAGGCAAAGTTACTGCGGATCATGCAAGAGAAGACTTTTGAACACGTCGGCGGTGAAAAGACGCAGCTTTGTGACGTGCGTATCATTGCGGCGACCAATAAGCCATTGGAAGAAATGGTGAAAGATACTACGTTTCGAGAAGATTTGTATTATCGGCTGAACGTGATCTCTTTGCAACTGCCGCCTTTGCGGGAGAGGCGGGAAGATATCAGTGAGCTGATTGATATTTTGATTCCTGGAGTATGTCATAAATTGGGTATTCCGATCAAGCAATTTGCGCCGGAAACGTTGGCATTGTTGCGCGAATATAATTGGCCTGGCAATGTGCGGGAATTATTGAATGTGCTGGAAAAGATAAGCGCTACAGTCAACTCCTCGCTGATTCAGCCGCGCCATTTGCCGCCTTTAGGCTTATTGCGAATGAATGCTGCCGAAGAACAGACAAGGCCGTTTTCAAAGGAGGGAACTTTAACCGAACAGGAGCGTATTGAAGAAACGTTGCGCCATACTAAGGGAAATAAAGCATTAGCTGCTAAAATGCTGGGGATTCACAGAGCTACGTTGTATGAAAAAATTAAAAAGTATAAAATACAATAAACAAAACAACGGAAAATTTGGAATAAATAAAATAAAGTGTCGGATTGTATAGATACTATGTCGGGGCGACAATGTCGGACACTCCTTAGAAAGCGAACAAGCCGTGCAACTCGGCTTGTTCGCTTTTTGGCATGATACTTGCGTAGTAAATAATCGGAAAACATTTTAAAGTGAAAAAATAAAAAGGAGGAATAGTTGTGAAGGGTAAGACAATGGCGGAGATTCAAGTTGGGGATTGCGCTGAGTTTTCTAAAACTATTTCCGAAACAGATGTCTATCTGTTTGCGGGAATTACCGGGGATTTGAATCCGGCTCACATCAATGAGCAGGCAGCCAAGCAAGGAATGTTCAAAGAACGCATTGCGCATGGCATGTTGAGCGCCGGTTTAGTTTCGGCAGTTCTTGGGATGCAGCTTCCTGGCCCGGGGACGATTTACATGTCCCAAAGTCTGAAATTTACGGCTCCAGTTAAGTTTGGCGATACGATTACCGCCAAGGCGGAAGTGATGGATCGTAACGAGACAAAAAATCGTTTGGTACTACGGACTGTTTGTACAAATCAAGACGGAAAGATGGTTTTGGATGGGGAAGCATTGGTTATGCCCCCTAAAGGATGACGTTTGCACATCAATATAAATTAGTAGGAGGTTGTACTTATGAATTTCAATCTGACGGAAGAACAACAATTGATTAAACAGAACGCTCGTGAATTTGCTCTGGAGAACTTGGAACCAATAGCTGCGGAATTGGACCAGACGGGACGATATCCGGCAGAGGTTGTGAAAAAACTGGCGGAACTTGATTTTATGGGAATGCCTTACCCAGCCGAATATGGCGGCGCGGAAGCGGACTATTTGAGCTATATCATGGTTGTGGAAGAGTTGTCTCGTTCTTGTGCATCGACTGGTATCATTTACTCGGCGCATTGTTCGCTTGCATCGTGGCCTATTTTTAAATGGGGCGATGAAGAGATGAAACAGAAATTTTTGACACCTATGTGCAAAGGGGAAAAATTGGGAGCCTTTGCGTTGACGGAACCTGGTGCGGGGACGGATGCAGCTTCGGGGACGTGCACGGCAGTAGCGGACGGTGAAGAATATGTCTTAAATGGTACGAAATGTTTTATTACGAATGGCGGCGTCAGTGACGTATATATTATTTTTGCGTTGACCGATCCGTCTCAAGGGGTAAAAGGACTCAGTGCGTTTGTTGTGGAAGCAGGCGCTCCTGGTTTTGAAATCGGCAAACATGAAGATAAAATGGGCATCCGTGGTTCTCAAACGACGGAACTGATCTTTAAAAATTGTCGGATTCCTAAATCCAATTTAATTGGCAAAGAAGGCAAAGGTTTTGGGATGGCCATGGGAACATTGGACGGAGGCCGCATTGGCGTTGCCGCACAAGCTTTGGGGATTGCACAGGCTGCTTTAGATGAAGCGGTTAAATTTTCTAAAGAGCGCGTACAGTTTGGCAAGCCAATCGCTACTAAACAAGCAATTCAGTGGATGCTGGCGGATATGGAGACGAAGCTTCAGGCTGCACGGCTTTTGACCTACCAGGCTGCGGCCATGAAAGACGACGGCAAGCCATTTAGCAAAGAAGCGGCAATGGCTAAATTGTTCGCTTCAGAAGCAGCCGATTTCATTTGCTCTAAAGCCATTCAAATTCATGGCGGTTATGGCTATATCAAAGATTTCAAAGTGGAGCGTTTATATCGAGATGCCAAAATTTGCACCATTTACGAAGGAACTAACGAGGTGCAGCGCATGGTGATATCCGGTAGCTTGCTGCGGTAATCTAAAAGAAGGGCTGGAAAAAATAAGTAATATGATAGGGCGGCCGTTGAAGGCCGCTCCGTCATAGTGAAAAAAGGAGACGAATGCATGGAAGTCTTAGGGATAATTTTGAGCCTGTTTTTACTGATGTTCTTTGCATATCGTGGGTTCTCCGTCATCTTATTTGCACCAGTATTTGCTTTGCTGGCGGCGTCATTGCAAGGGTTTTCCGTGATGCCGGCATATACAGAATTATTTATGGCTAAGGCGGTTACCTACATTAAATCGTTTTTTCCCGTGTTCATGCTAGGGGCGGTATTTGGCAAGGTCATGGAAGATACAGGGCTGGCTAAGTCCATTGCTAGAGCTATCATTCAAGGACTGGGCAAGGAAAGAGCGATTTTGTCCGTCGTTTTGGCTTGCGCCGTACTCACGTATGGCGGCGTTAGTCTGTTTGTAGTGGTTTTTGCGGTATATCCTTTTGCAGTGGCTTTGTATAAAGAAGCAGATATACCTAAGCGTCTGCTTCCCGGTACGATTGCCTTGGGAGCTTTTACGTTTACTATGGATTGCGCTCCAGGGACGCCGCAGATTCAAAATTTGATTCCGACTAGTTTTTTTGGGACCAACATTTATGCAGCGCCCATCAGCGGCATAATCGGAGGCATCCTAATTTTTATGCTAGGCATGATGTGGCTGACACATCGGCAGAAAAAAGCGCAAGCAAACGGCGAAGGATATGGCGTACATACGCTGAACGAACCGCCAGAGCTGAATGACGCAACTTTAAAGCTTCCGGATTGGAAAATTTCTTTTTTACCTCTTTTGACAGTGCTAGTGGTTAATTTTGTTTTAAACAGTGTTTTTACTTGGGATCCAGATTTATTGAAACCATTCCAAGCCATGAAGCTGCCTTTGACCGCAGTTGCTGTCAAAAATGTAGTTGGCATCTGGTCTTTGATTGTGGCGTTGATTTGCGGTATCTTGGTCGCCATTGCCTTTGGCTTGAAGCGCATGCCAGAGGGAGGCCTGAAAAAAGCGTTGAATGCAGGAACTATCGGTTCTCTCTTGGCGATTATGAACACCGCGTCTGAAGTCGGGTATGGCAATGTCATTGCTTCTTTACCGGGTTTTAAAGACATCGCCCATGCGTTGCTGAGCATTCATATTGGCGGATCGCCGTTGGTATCAGAGGCGGTAACGGTCAATGTGCTGGCGGGAATTACCGGCTCAGCTTCCGGCGGCATGTCCATTGCTTTGGATCTGATGTCGAAAGAATGGCTGGCTTGGGCTGCCAATATCGGCATGTCTCCCGAGATTTTGCACCGTGTTGCTTCCATGGCTTCCGGTGGTATGGATACGTTACCTCATAATGGAGCGGTTATTACGTTGCTGGCTGTTTGCGGTTTGACGCATAAACAGTCTTATGGCGACATTTTTGCGATGACAGTCATTAAGACCCTTATGGTGTTTGTCATCATTATGTTCCATTCAATGACAGGGTTGTTGTAGCGAAGGTGCGCTTAAGCGCAGATCCTAATTCAAAAAGAAGGGAACTGTAGACCATGAAAATTATTAGCAAAGAAGAAGCGATCAAGTTAATCAAAGACGGCGCCCATATCGGCATGACTGGTTTTGTAGGGAACGAACATGCGGAGACGTTGAGCTCGGCTTGTGAGGAAAGCTTCTTGGCGACTGGACATCCTTGCGATCTGACGTTGCAATTCAGTGCAGGTATTGGCGACAGCAAAGCGAGAGGCGCCAATCATTTTGGCAATCCAGGCATGCTTAAACGGGTCATTGCCGGGCATTACGCATTGGCTCCCCGCATCGGTAAATTGATTATTGATAACTTGACAGAAGCGTATAATTTGCCGCAGGGTACGGTCGCTCATATGTACCGTGCAGCGGCCGGAAGTAAGCCGGGGGTGCTGAGCAAAGTCGGTCTGCGAACCTTTGTGGACCCGCGGTTGGAGGGAGGAAAGCTGAATTCTCGTACTACAGAAGACATTGTTAAGGTTATGGAAATTGACGGGGAAGAATACTTGTTTTATAAGGCGTTTCCTCTGGATGTGGCCTTGATTCGCGCCAGCACCTCAGATGAAAAAGGCAATCTAACGATGGAACGGGAAGCCGTGTATTGTGAAGCGATGGCTATTGCTGGCGCTGCTAAGGCGAAAGGCGGAATCGTCATTGCGGAAGTAGAGCGTATTGCTGCGAACGGGACCATGGATCCCAGAAATGTGAAGGTGCCGGGGCTTCTCGTGGATTATGTAGTGGTAGGAGACAAGGACAAGTTTAACCAGACGTTTGGAGAATATTATAATCCTTCCTATACCAGCGAAGTGAAGATTCCTTTAAGCGCGTTGCAGCCAATGGCGTTAGATGAACGCAAGGTAATTGCGCGAAGAGCGGCGATGGAATTAACGCCTAATTGCCGTGCCAACTTGGGGATTGGCATGCCCGAGGGGATTGCAGCAGTAGCGGCTGAAGAAGGCATTGGTGATTCGTTGACGTTGACGGTAGAAGCGGGCGGTTTTGGCGGCGTGCCGGCGGCGGGGCTCAGCTTTGGCGCCACAGTCAATGCCGAGGCGATGATTGATCATGCGGCGATGTTTGATTTTTATGATGGCGGCAACTTGGATATTACCTGCTTGGGTATTGCCCAAGTGGACAGTGAAGGAAATTTGAACGTCAGTAAATTTGGACCGAAAGTGACTGGATGCGGCGGTTTTATCAATATTTCGCAAAATGCTAAAAAAGTTATTTTCTGCGGTACGTTGACGGCGGGCGGTCTGAAAACGGCAATTCGTGATGGTCAGTTAATCATTGAACAAGAGGGCAAGGCCAAAAAGTTTATTGAAAAAGTTGAGCAAGTTACTTTTAGCGGAAAATATGCGTGTTCGATTAATCAACCGGTTCTATACATTACCGAGCGCGCTGTTTTTGAATTGGAACCGCAAGGCCTGGTACTGACTGAAATTGCTCCAGGTGTTGATCTAGAGCAGGATGTGCTGGCTCAAGTGGATGCAAAAGTCATTGTATCTCCGCAACTAAAGCGCATGGATGAGCGGATTTTCCAGGAAAGCCCGATGAAGCTTACTTCTGATGTTTTATAAGAACGTTTGTAAAAGGAGGAAATACTATGTTTGAATACAGTACCTTGCATGTAACCGAGGAGGAGGGCATTGCTCTGATTACGATCAATCGACCCAAAGCGTTGAATGCGTTAAATTCGCAAGTGCTTGATGACTTGTCGAAGGTGTTTGATGAAGTGGCGGCCAGTGAAAGCATTCAGGCGGTGATCTTGACCGGTGCCGGTGAAAAATCTTTTGTGGCAGGCGCCGATATCACGGAAATGAAGGATATGAACGTTTTAGAAGGTAAGATTTTTGCGGAAAAGGGCCAGCAAGCCTTCTTGAAAATCGAGCAATGTCCCAAACCGGTGATTGCGGCCGTGCAAGGATTTGCTCTTGGCGGCGGCTGCGAACTGGCGATGGCTTGCGATGTTCGCATCGCAGGGGAAGCCGCTAAGTTTGGTCAGCCGGAAGTGGGCTTGGGCATTGTGCCGGGTTTCGGCGGCACCCAGCGGTTGGCTCGTCTGGTGGGACGCGGTATGGCAAAACTGCTGATTTATACAGCAGACATGATTGACGCTCAGGAAGCATTGCGGATCGGTCTTGTGCAAAAAGTTTTTGCACAAGAAGAACTTTTGGCAGAAGCTAAAAATATTGCCAAACGAATGATGAAGAAGAGCTCCATCGCAGTTAGTCTGGCAAAAGACGCTATTCACAGGGGCTTGGAAATGGATTTGCCCAATGCGATGCAATATGAAGCCTATATTTTCGGCGTGTGTTTTGCCAGTGAGGATCAGAAGGAAGGTATGGCGGCTTTTGTAGAAAAGCGTAAACCCGCTTTTAGTGGACGTTTCAGCAACTGACACGGCGCGGAAGCAAGAGGCAGGGTGACGCCCTGCCTAGTCTTCCGGCGAGAGAGAAAATGTTGTTGCAGTAAGTGCGGGCGGCACGCAAGGGCGTTCTAATTATGAAAAAAGGAGAGTTGTTATGGCTACTATTATTGCCTGCTACAAATGGGTACTGGATGAGCAAGATATTAAAATTAATCCGACCAATTTATCTTTGGATACCAGCCGGGCCAAATACAAAATTAGCGAGTATGATCGCAATGCCATCGAAGAAGCGGTTCGGCAGGCGGAGGGCTGTGGCGCGTCGGTTGCTTGCCTTACCTTTGGGACTAGCGCGGCGAAACAATCGTTGAAAGATGCTCTGTCGAGAGGACCGGAACAGGCTTATTGGGTGAATGACGCTGCGGCAGAGGGGGCGGATGGATTTGTTTCTTCGCAAGTATTAGCAGCGGCTTTGCGCAAGATTGGCGCTTATGATGTAGTCCTTTGTGGAGAGGGTTCCGCTGACACATATGGACAGCAAGTGGGACCGCGCTTGGCAACAATACTGGGGATTCCGGTAATCACCTTTGTATCGGAAATGAAGATAGAAGGGAATCAAGTAGTTGCCACGCGGAAAATCGGTGATTGCACAGAGGTGGTTACCGCTTCGTTTCCCGTTGTACTTACAGTATTGCCTGAAATCAACAAACCGCGCATTCCTAGTTTGAAACAGGTTCTTGGGGCTGCGAAAAAACCGGTTACCGAGTGGAAAACGGCGGAGTTGGCTCTGGATGCAGCGGCGCTAGCGCCTAAGTACAAAGTAAAAGCGGTACAAGGTTTTGTGATGAGCCGTAAAAATGTACTGTATAAGGAAGGGACGCCTGCTGAAAAAGTGGCAGCCCTTGTTGCCGGTCTAACAAAAGAAGGCGTACTGTAAGTAGAGGAGGGGACAGGATGGCTGGAATTTGGGTTTATTCAGAAGATGCCAATGTGACAAAGCAATTGTTGACAGCAGGTAAATTATTAACAGAACCGCTGCAACAGCCGCTGTGTGCGCTAACTTTGGAAGAAAGCGCTGCGGCAGAACTTGTAGCCTGTGGTGCTGATAAAGTTATTGTTTTAAAAGGAGAGGGGCTTTGGCCGGAAAGTTATGCGGCGGCCGTGGCCAAGATAACGGAGAGAGAAGACCCTGTGGCGTTGCTGATTGGCGGTACCATGCGAGGTAAGGATTTGGCGGCCAAGGTGGCGGCGCACCTTCAAAGCGGCTTAGTAACAGATGCCCAGGTATTACGAGTGGAAAACGGAGCTATTGAAACAGAACGTATGATGTATGGAGGGCTGGCGGTTTGCACGGAAACATTGTCGGGGTTGGCTTTAGTTACGATTCCGCCTCGTAAATTTGAAGTTCCGCCCAAAGAAGAATCAAGGGCAGGGGAGATTGTCGTTGAAGCGGTGAGCACTGAGGACGCTATGATTATTGGCAATGTTTGTCCGATTGTCAAGCAGGGAGCCGATATTAGTATAGCGGAGAAGCTGGTTTGTGTAGGGCGCGGTTTGGGTAAAGAAGAAGACATGGCCCTCGTACGAGATCTGGCAGCTGCTTTGGGAGCGGAAATCGGCTGCACGCGGAGCGTGGCGGAAGATTATCACTGGTTGCCCAGCGAAACGTATATTGGTCTGTCTGGACAAAAAGTGAAACCGAATTTGTATTTATCGGTAGGCGTTTCTGGCCAGGTTCAGCATGTGGCTGGGATTCGGGACTCCAAGGTGATTGTGGCGGTAGACACAAATGAAAATGCCCCCATTTTTGCCGCGGCAGATTATGGAATTGTCGGTGACTTGTATCAAATTGTTCCTTTATTAACGGAGGCGCTGCACTCGTAAGAATGGCTGTCGAACAGCGGCCATGTCAGAAACGATAGGATGCGAAGGTGGGTGAGGGCAATGAGTGAAGAAGAAAAATTTGATGCGATTATAGTGGGAGCCGGACCAGCTGGATCTGCATGCGCTTATTTACTGGCCAAAGCGGGAAAAAACGTATTGGTCATTGAACGCGGCGCCAGTCCGGGGAGCAAGAATGTGACAGGCGGGCGCTTGTATACGTATGCGTTGGAATTATTGGAAGAGGGGTTGCACGAACAAGCGCCCTTGGAACGCAAAGTGGTGCGAGAGCAGATTATGATGGTAGGGGATTCTAGTGCCGTCACCGTAGATTATGTAGATTACGGCTTTAAGGAAGAACTGCCTCAATCCTATACGGTTCTGCGGGCTCCTTTTGATGAGTGGTTGGCTGCCAAAGCGGAAGAACAAGGCGCTATGGTTGCATCGGGCATTCGAGTGGACGATCTATTAATTGAAGACGGTAAAGTAGTGGGGGTACTGGCCGGGGAAGACGCAATGTATGCGGATGTGGTAATTGCCGCTGATGGCATTAATTCTTTCTTGGCGCAAAAAGCAGGTTTGCGTTCGGAGCTTACGCCTCATGAGGTGGGCGTGGGGATTAAAGAGATCATTGAACTGCCGGCTTCGGTATTGCAGGATCGTTTCAATTTGGCAGAAGATGAAGGTGCAGCTCGCGTGGTTCTTGGTTGTACCGGCGGTATTTCCGGCGGCGGTTTTCTTTACACCAATAAAGACAGCGTTTCTTTGGGCATCGTGGTAAGCCCGGCGGCAGCGGCGCAACAAAGCCGTTCTGTACATGATGTGTTTCAGGAATTCAAGATGCATCCGGCGATTTATTCTCTGATTGGCGATGGAACTTCTTTGGAGTATAGCGCTCATTTGGTGCCGGAAAGCGGTTGGAACGGAGTGCCGAAAACACTCTCTCGCGAAGGCTTTTTGACGGTGGGAGATGCAGCTGGATTTTGCATCAACACGGGCACGATTTTAAGGGGAATTGATTTGGCCATTGTCAGTGGAATTGCTGCTGCAAAAGCTGTTTTAAAAGAGCAGAATGCCAAGATTGTAGGAGCTGCGTATCTGCAAGAGCTGGAACAGCTACAACTTATTTCCACAATGAAACTTTTTGCAGGCTGGCCAGAAATTGTATCGATTCCGCGAATGGCCAAGGAGTACCCGACCTTGGTGAACGAAATGATGAAGTTTATGTTTACGGTAGATGGCAAGGTACCGGAAAAAATGCCGAAAGCCATGCGGAATATTGTAAAACGACATGTATCTCTTGGACAATTGCTGGCTGATGGCTGGAAGGGAGTTCGATCCATATGACCATTAAAAAGCAAGGTCCAGAAGAATTGTTGGGATTAAACAAGTTTGAAGTTGATGAAGAAGAAGCGCATATTGTGCTTGATAAGACGATTTGCGCTTCTTGCGGTCATAAAGCCTGTCTAGTGGTATGTCCGGCAGTGCTGTATACGGAAAAAGAAGGCGAAATCAATTTTGATTATGCAGGTTGTTTGGAGTGCGGTACCTGCCGGGTCCTGTGTGCGCAAAAAGGAATTATAAAATGGAAATACCCGCGAGGCAGCTTTGGCATTGCTTTTCGGTATGGTTGAGGTGAGGTCCGTGAATCGCTTAAATGCGCGTAGCCTATATTCATTATTTGATCAAGTGGCTTCGCCTCTTCGTCTAGCCGGCCTTGCAGTTACGCTGATCATAGCGGGTAATTTTTTGGACTGGCTGGATGCGGTTTATCAAACGCAGCTGCATGTGTTAAACCCGATACTTGCAGGGGCGGTGACAATTTTATTTTGCCTGTACTTGTATCGAGTGTTTGTTTTTGACAAAGAAGCCAATAACTAATGAATGACGTTAAAACAAAGGGGCTGTGCCGAAACTGAGTTTCAACACAGCCCTTTTTTGGTTTGCCCGGCATGGGCAGTAACTTGGCGTAGACAAGTCGAAAGCAAGGGAATGGGCAAATTCCCGACGAGGTTATTGGCGAGTTGTTGGGAGTTGGATTCTGAATAGGTCAATAACAAACGAATACCTCGTATCGATTGGCTATGATGACATAGCCGAACGATACGAGGCACTTGCACTCAAGTTATTGAACCGCCGTATACCGAACGGTACGTACGGTGGTGTGAGAGGTCGGCTGTTCAATTAATGGGCAGCCGACCTCTCGATTTATTTTTATTGCTCTTCTTCTTGTTCCTGACGATTAGCTGTAGCCATGGCCGTAACTTTGTCGTCGTTGGTCATATCCATGATCTTCACGCCTTGGGTATTGCGGCTGATCAAGGAAATTTGCGAGACGTTGGTGCGGATGATGGTGCCGCCGGCGGTGATCAGCATGAGATCGAGATCGGGGCGGACCACTTTGATGCCCACGACTTCGCCGGTTTTTTCCGTAACCCGCATGTTGATGACGCCTTTGCCGCCGCGAGTTTGGTGGCGGTAATCATCAGCGGTGGTGCGCTTGCCGAAGCCTTCTTCGGTAACGGTCAACACGTCGCCATTGCTGCGCAAGGTATCCATGCCGACAACGACGTCGCCTTCTTCCAAATTGATGCCGCGAACGCCGTGAGCGTTACGGCCCATGACGCGGACGTCTTTTTCCGAGAAGACAATGGCTTGGCCGCGACGAGTGCCCATGATGATGTCCTGCTGGCCGTTGGTCAGCTTCACATCGATCAGGTCTTCGTTGTCGCTGAGGGTGATGGCGATGAGGCCGCCTTTGCGGTTGGTGTCAAAGTCCATCAACTCGCTCTTCTTGACCGTACCCAATTGGGTTGACATGAAGAGGTAGTAGTCCTCGTTGAACTCACGCACTGGAATGACGGCAGTAATCTTCTCCTGGGCTTCGAGAGCCAGCAGGTTGATGTTGTTGACGCCTTTAGCGGTGCGGCCGGATTCGGGAATTTCGTAGCCCTTGAGGCGGTACATGCGGCCGCGGTTGGTAAAGAAGAGGATGTTATTATGGGTCGTGGTGACAAACATGTGCTCCACGAAGTCATCTTCTTTGGTGCCCATGGCGGTAACGCCCTTGCCACCGCGATTTTGTTTGCGGTAGGTGTCAAGAGGAAGGCGCTTGATGTAGCCGTTGTGGGTCATGGTGATGACGATTTCCTCTTCAGCAATGAGATCTTCGATCTCCAGATTGGAGGTATCGCTGGTAATCACCGTGCGCCGCGGATCGGCGAAGCGCTTTCTTGCATCCAGCAATTCTTCTTTGATGATGCCCATAACCAAATGTTCGTTGGCTAGGACACTTTCTAAGTAGGAGATGGTTTCCAGCACATCCTTGTATTCTTGTTCGATCTTATCGCGTTCCAAGCCGGTAAGGCGCTGCAAACGCAGGTCCAAAATAGCTTGGGATTGTTTTTCCGAGAGGGCGAATTTGGTCATCAAGGCTTCCCTGGCGATATCCGCCGTACGGGAGGCGCGAATGGTTTTGATGACTTCGTCCAAATGATCCAGCGCGATTTTGAGACCTTCCAAGATATGAGCGCGCGCTTTGGCTTTGGCCAGCTCGAAGCGAGTGCGCCGGGTAATAACTTCTTTTTGATGCTCCAAATAGTGGAAGAGCACTTGCGGCAGAGTCAATACCTGCGGCTTGCGGTTAACAAGCGCCAGCATGATGACGCCAAAAGTTTCCTGAAGCTGGGTGTGCTTGTACAACTGATTCAGGACTACGTCCGGCGTGGCGTCGCGCCGCAGCTCGATCACCACGGACATGCCTTTGCGGTCACTTTCGTCTCGTAGATCGGTGATGCCGTCAATCGCCTTGTCCCGCACTAGATCGGCGATGCGCTCAATGAGGCGCGCCTTGTTGACCTGGTAGGGAAGCTCGGTGACGACAATGCGATGCTTGCCGTTGGACATTTTTTCGATATGAGCCTGGGCCCGCATACGTACGACGCCGCGGCCAGTGGAATAGGCGTTGTAGATGCCTTCCCGGCCAAGGATCAAACCGCCTGTAGGAAAGTCAGGCCCTTTGATGGCTGTCATCAAATCCGGCAAGGTTACTTCGGGATTGTCGATCATCATGATTAAGGCGTCGACAACCTCGCCGAGATTATGCGGCGGAATGTTGGTAGCCATGCCAACGGCAATGCCAGAGGAGCCGTTGATTAAAAGATTGGGCACTTTAGCTGGCAATACGGTAGGTTCTTTTAAAGATTCGTCATAGTTGGGCGTAAAATCTACGGTGTCTTTTTCAATGTCCGCCAGCATTTCTTCCGCTAGACGAGACATGCGTACTTCTGTGTAACGCATGGCGGCTGCGGAGTCGCCGTCGACGGAGCCGAAGTTGCCGTGGCCGTCCACCAAGAGATAACGGGTGGAAAAATCTTGAGCCAGACGGACTGCTGCGTCATATACAGAACTGTCACCATGAGGGTGATACTTACCAAGCACTTCACCGACGATACGCGCCGATTTTTTATAGGGCTTGGTCGGGGTCATGCCGGCTTCATGCATGGCGTATAAAATGCGCCGGTGCACCGGTTTGAGACCATCCCGGACATCCGGGAGAGCGCGCATGACGATGACACTCATCGCGTAATCGATATAGGAATTCTTCATTTCCTCATCGATGCGAATAGGGAGAACTTTACCTAATCCGAAATCCACTCTCTCACCTCGAACCGCTGCGCCGAAGCGCAGGTGTGATCTTAACAACTCATTATACCATATTTTGTGAAGTTGCTCTAGTGGGACTAAGGGGCAAAGCAATTTTGAACAAGAGTATAGGGAGTAGAGGGAGGCTACGATGGAGATAACAAAGATTGAACAAGAGAATCGGAGAATCGGAGGGTACGCAAGAGAGGTACGGAATGTTTTAACAGGAGCACGACGGCACTGGATGTGGCTAGGATCGATTGCGCCATGGATGGCATGGCAACCGACGTCTTCTGGAATTTAAAAGGGAGGGTTCGAGGATAGGTACTGGACCGTATTGGATTCAAAAGAATACAAAAAGTACGGTTTTGCTTTTATAGGTGTTAGTGTATACTATAAATAGCTGAATTCAACGTTAATTTCAGGAGGAGTGCTTTATGTCCGAACGGATTCTTGCCATCAACCCTGGTTCAACGTCTACGAAAATTGGTATTTTTGAAGGAACAAAAGAAGTTCGCACCATCAATCTCAGCCATAGTGCGGAAGAAATTGCTCGTTTTCCTCAGATCAATGATCAGCTTTCTTATCGGTTGGAAGCCATCCAGGCGGTCTTAAAAGAAGAAGGCTTGAAGGCTGCAGATTTTGCCGCTATCGTTGGTCGGGGTGGTTTGTTAAAGCCAGTTGTCAGCGGCACTTATGCCGTGAATGAAGCGATGCTCACGGATTTGAAGAGCGGCGAGTACGGCATTCACGCTTCCAATTTGGGCGGCGTGCTGGCCAATCTTTTGGCGAAGGAAGCCTGCTGTTCGGCTTTCATTGTAGACCCGGTGGTTGTTGACGAGCTGACGCCGGTGGCGCGCCTTACTGGTTTGCCGGAGATGCCGCGGCAGTGTATTTTCCATGCCCTGAATCAAAAAGCGGTAGCCAAGCGTTTTGCCGCCGAGAAGGGCAAGGCGTATGAAGAGCTGAACCTGATTGTAGCGCACTTGGGCGGCGGCATTTCCGTAGGCTGCCATGCGAAAGGCCAGGTTGTGGAAGTAAACAACGCGCTGAACGGCGACGGGCCTTTTTCGCCGGAACGGGCCGGCACGGTGCAAGCGATGCAGTTTGCTAAAATGGTTAAAGAGCGCAGTCTGGACGACATCAAAAAACTGCTGGCTGGCAAGGGCGGTCTTGTGGCGCATTTGGGCACTAACGACGCCCGCGAAGTGGAGCGCCGTATTCACGAAGGCGACAAACAGGCGGAACTGGTCTATGACGCGTTGATTTATCAGATTGCTCGCTATATCGCCGCTAACTCCGTAGCGGTCAACGGCAAAATAGACTACATTCTGCTTACCGGCGGAATTGCTTACTCCAAATATCTCACCGCGCGTCTCATTGAAAAAGTGCAGTTCATTGCACCGGTGGAAGTACTGCCTGGCGAAGACGAGCTGCAAGCGCTGGCCGAGGGCGCCTACCGCGTCTTGACCGGCAAGGAGCAGGCGAAAACTTACTAAGAGAACTGCAAATTTGTTCATTAAATTAGCAGCTCCCTTTTGAGCGTGTAAAAGGATACTGATTTTAACGAAAAGCCGTCGAGCAAGTGCTCGGCGGCTTTTTTGACAAAATCTCAAATACAATCATTACTGCCATAGCCCTCAGCGGAGCCCTCCGATTCTCCCGTGACTCTTGTTCAATCTCGAGCCCTCCATCTACTCCCTTTACTCATGTTCAATTTTGTTCTCTCTTGTTTCTTGTTTTAGGACGCCTTACGGCACAGGACTGCGATTTCGTTTTCAAACTGGTCCATTTCCTGACCGAAAGCCTGGCGGAACGCGCTTTCCGGCGTAGCGCCCCGGCTTAGTTCCCGGAAATATGCGAGGATTTTAGGAGTGCCGTGGCGTTCCAAGAGAACAAGGTTGGCGAGTCCTGCTGTCTTATAGGTGAGCGGGCCGCCGTAGGTGGAAAGAGAATTGGACCAGCCGCTGCTGGTTCGCAGCTCGCTTAGGGCCGGTTTCTGCGGTGCTAAGGTAATGCCTGTTTGCCAATTCGCTTTGTACTGAGGAACGGAGAAAAAACCGGCTCTGGCGACTAGTTGCGCGCCGACGGCTTCCGCCATGCCCTCTAGCATCCACTTGACGGCGCCAGCGTTAGCGCCAGCCAGTTCGCGCTGATACTGATGAGTCAATTCATGAGCTAGAATGAAGACGCGCTGTCTTGTGGTGGGCGTACCATTTACATTAAAAACAATCAAATGGTCTCCGGCTAAGGCATCGACGGCTTTGGCCGCCTTATGGACTTCTAGTTCGCTAACCTTGAAACGAGAAACAGATTCAGTTAAAAATGCCTGGCGGTTGCGGGTTAGAACGAGGGTGACTGGTTTTTTTAACTGCAAGCCTTGTTCGTGATAATATGCTGTTGTCGCGAGCGCCGCCTGCTGAAAGTCGGCGGTTTCTTCCGGTGTAATACTGGCGTCGCTTTCGATGCTGACAAGGAGCGGCGGTGCTTTATCCGGTGCGGCCGAGACGCAGCCGGTGAGCAGCAGCAGAGTCAAGAGGCAAAGAGCCAGCCAAGGCAGAAGGCGTTGGGAGATTTGTTTCATGTACATCCATCCTTTTTGCATAGCGCAACGTTATTACAGGCAGAATTTCTCTGTCTTTTAGAAGATATCCTGCTGCAAGCGGCGGTTTGGGCTGAAATCAGCTCTTGCTGGAATTTCCGCACCTTGACGCGTGTATGGATATAGAAGGTTTTAAAGTTTGAACTGGTTTACCGCGTTCTGCAAGTTTTCTGCGAGATTTGTCAATGTTTCGCTGGCTGCGGCGATTTCTTCCATCGAAGCGGCCTGCTCTTCGGCGGCGGCGGCAATGGTCTGAGCTTGACCGGAGGAGTCTTTGCTGATGGCGTCAATCGTTTTTACAGAGGAAACCACTTGCTGGCTGCCATGGGCCAATTCTTGGATAGAGGAGGAAATGCTTTGCGTCTGGTGCGTCATTTGCTCTACTAAAGCGGCGATGGATTGAAAAGATTGACCGGCATTGTTGACGACTTGTGTGCCTTTGGCGACTTCTTGCGTACCGATTTGCATGGTTTCAACCGCCACCTGCGTTTCCTTTTGAATTTCACCAATTAACAGGGCGATTTGCTTGGCTGCTTCTTGGCTTTGTTCCGCTAACTTGCGTACTTCATCCGCGACTACGGCAAAGCCGCGCCCTTGTTCGCCGGCACGAGCCGCTTCAATGGCTGCGTTCAGAGCCAAGAGGTTAGTCTGGCCAGCAATGCCGGAGATGGTGGCGACGATTTGACCGATTTCTTGAGAACGTTCCCCAAGCTTAGAAACTACCTGAGCAGAGTGGCTAACGCCGTTATTTACGGTGTCCATTTGCTGAATAGCGGTCTGGATGGCGGCTTGTCCTTCTATGACGGAGCTGGAGGTCTGTTTTGATAAAGAGGACACTAGTGCAGCATTGCTGGCAATTTCTTGAATGTTGGAAGATATCTGCTCCACGGCGTTTGAAGACGTGGTAATTTCTTTTTCCTGTTCATGGGCTCCCTGGGCAATTTGGGTGATATTATCTGCTACTTGATTACTGACGTGAGAGCATTGTTCAGCGCTGGCCATTAACTCTTCCGAGGAAGCGGCTACTTGCTGTGAAGATTGAGAAACCTGGGAGAGTAGGCTTTTTAGGCTTTCTGTCATCTTGTTTACGGCAAGGCCCATGCTGCCAATTTCATCCTGCGTGCGGATCGTTAAAGGAGGCTGCTGCAAGTTTCCCTGGGCAATTTGCTGCAGATGCTGGCTGACGCCGGCAAGTCTGAATGCGATATTGGCGGCCAGCCGCCAGCCGACGCCAAGACCAATGGCGACGGAGGCGAGGCAGACGATGAGAATAGTCAGGCCGGCTGTGCGGGCGTGACTAGCGCCATCTTCCTGCATGGTTTGACTTTCTTGGGCATTATAATCAGCTAGCTCTTTCAGTTTAGCATTGACAGTGTCAATTTGCGGGGCGGCATTAGTTACGAATTGTTGATAAGCGGCCGCTTTTTGGCCTGCCTGGTCGAGCTGCAGGGCTTGTTCCCGTGCACTTCGGTAACGGGAGATGCTATCTTTGAGCTGACTCATAAGTTGTTTCTCTTTTTCGGTCAGATTCTGCGACTCATATGCTTTGAGGGTTTCGTTGGTTTCTTCCGAAAGGTCTTTGATTTGTTTGAGCAATGCCTGTTCTTTCGCGGGCTCCTGCGTAGTAGAAAGAAGTTGTAAAAACATAACCTGAACGGCCCGGAAGTTGTGACGGGTTTCATTGATGCGTTTGATAGAGAGTAGATTGTCTTGATACATCTGCTCCAAATCGTTGCTTAAGACCTTGGTGTTGTAATAGCCAACAGAGCCTGCTAGAGTCATAAAAAAGGCAGAGAGAAGGACAAGTGCTATGATTTTTCCTTTGATTTTCAAAAAAGACACATCCTTTCGAATTACTATTCCTAAAAAACTCCAACTACAAATGGAGAATTAGTAACGAGATTCTAGGGCGATACGCGAAAACCCTTGAAAGAAAATTTCGTATATATGAGTCTTATGTCCTTGGAAAATGTGCTTTTCTATCAAGAGACACTATTCGCTTTCTTGTTGACCTTTTGACTTTAAAGAGTATAATATTAGATAGAAAGACATTTGACGTCTTTACTACATGTTACACGAAGGGGGAAGGAAGTATGTTTGGATTGGTACCGTTTCGACGCGCTGGAGGAGAAGTTGGCAAACGTCTCGATAGTCTGGATCGGATGGTGGATCAGTTTTTCGATGAGCCTTGGGGGCCGTTGCAAGGCATACGTTCCGGGTTCCGGGTGGATGTGAAGGAAACCGATGCCGCCTATTTGTTAGAGGCGGATTTGCCGGGCGTCAAAAAAGATGAAATCAGCCTCACTTATGATGAGCACTATTTGACCATCAGCGCTCGCCGCGGCGAGGAAAAAGAAACCAAGGAAGAAAACTACGTCCGCCGTGAACGTCATGCGGGGCAAGTACAGCGAAGCTTCTTTATCCGCGATGTGGATGCCACGAAGATTGAAGCGGCCTTTGAAGAAGGCGTTTTGAAGGTTACCTTGCCCAAACTGTCGCCGACGCCGACGAACAAGCAAATTGAGATTCGCTAAAGAGAATACGAATTTTGAACAAGAGTAGAGGGAGTAGAGGGAGGGTTCGACGGGGTTGGATTGAACAGGAGTTGCTGCGAGAACCGGAGGGGACGCAGGAGGTTTGTGGCGAAAGTCGTTTGATTTAATAATGTATAATTCTTGTGATAGGAGAGATTCTAGCTGAAAGGTAAGAGTCTTTCCTATCATTATTTATTGAACTTCTGCTTCGTACCCTCCGAGTACTCCATTTACTCCTGTTTATACTATACGTTTCTCTTCGCCGAATCTTAACATACTACAGCAGGAGGCTTGCTGGCGGCTGTGGAAATGAAGTAAGAAGCAATGAAAAGGAGGATGGTTATGCGCATTTTGATGGATTTGCATACGCATACGGTGGCCAGCGGCCATGCATACAGTACGATCATGGAAAACGCTAAAGCAGCGGCGGAAAAAGGATTAGAAGGGATCGCCATGACAGACCACGGACCGGCGATGCCCGGGGGCGCTCATCTTTATCACTTTTGGAACCTGACGGCGCTGCCGCAGCAGATAGCCGGCGTGCGGGTGCTGCGCGGCGTGGAGGCTAATATCATCGACAGCCGAGGCGGTCTGGACGTGCCAGCGGATATTTTGGACCGTCTGGATATTGTATTGGCAGGCTTGCATGGCGGCTGCATTCGCTCCGGGACGACAGCGGACAATACTCGGGCGATGCTGGCGGCGATGGCCAATCCCTGGGTGGACATTATTGTGCATCCGGGAAATGACGAGTTTCTTATCAATCCCGAAGCGGTTGTGGAGGGTGCGGTGCGCTATGGCTGCGCCTTGGAAGTAAACAACGCTTCTTTGAGCTATATCCGTCAAGGCAGCAAACCTTTTTGCAAGCGACTGGTTTCGTTGGCTAAAGAACGAGGCGTGCCTTTAGTGGTGGGGACGGACAGTCATTTTGCCGCATCGGTGGGGGAATTCGCCGGCGCCTTGGAGCTGCTGCACAGCTGCGGCGTGCCGGAGGAGCAGGTGCTCAATACCTCCTGGGGGCGGTTGGAGCAGCATCTGGCTAGGCGGCGGGATGCGCGGCGCAAGGTGCGGCAAGAGCTGACCGCAGGCTTTGAAGAATGAGTGCTTGCAGACCGCAAGGGAGTTCTAACAAAAACGTAACATGGT
>MTLC01000168.1_pt1 | contig 46020 bp, 34 predicted proteins | sample 1982451 | NCBI WGS metagenome assembly MTLC01 (sample SAMN05710165, study PRJNA340218) | biofilm metagenome | isolation source: sample SPH anode biofilm adapted to +100 mV | place: USA | collected 2012-02-03 | reverse complement strand
CCTATCCTCTCCCTATCCTCTCCCTATCCTCTCCCTATAAACTCGTGTAAGATAAGAAGACTATAGGTAGAGGATATAGAGGGGATAAAGAGAAGATGTATAGAGGATAAAGAGAGGTATAAAGGAGGGACTAGAGAGGAACAACAGGCAGTAGAGGGCACGAGAAGGCAGTAAAGAGTTAAAGCGGATAGAATAAACTAACTTCGTCATGTTATTTAATAATAATGAAATAAACCTTTAATTTTCCCAACTTAAAAGCACAATCAACCGTTTGTTTCTATATTTGTAGCTGAAAATCTTAAGTTAAGTAGAAAAAGTTAATCTCCACATTCCGAAAACTAAATCCTCAAAATCGAATTCACAAGACTATCATCAAGCCAGTATTTCCTACAAGAGACAGTTGACAAAGAAGGCATCAATAAGAACCATCCTCCAACTAATTGAAAAAATAAGGCGTTCTTTCCTAACAAATGACATTCAAAGGCTCATCGCAATTTGTCTGCATGAAGGAAAGCTAAACAGTCTTATAAAAGACAACATTTGATGAAAATATTCAAAATACTATCATTTCTTGCTCCACTAGAAACGATCCACTACGACCTATTTAACAATTCTATTCAGTTAACGATTGGAAACGCTGGTGAAGTTTTATCGATATTTAATAACAGATGGATTAACATTCTAATTCTAACTTTATTAACATTATTAGTTATCACATTACTATGGCTCTATTTGAGCTATTCTAAAAAACGCAAACAGGAACAAGACCTTAAAGTTTCAATTAACAGCAATACTACACCCGCCACTGAACCTGCAAAAGAAGATCCAATTAAATCAATAACCATTAACGCATTACAAGACTCACTTCAACAAAGCCCCGTCTCGATAGTCATTACTGACATTAATGGTAAGATTCAGTATGTAAACCAGAAGTTTAAAGAAATCACGGGCTACTCAGAAGAGGAAGCGATCGGTCAGAATCCGGCAGTGCTTAAAACGGGACACACCTCTGAGGAGGAGTACTTAAAACTTTGGGCTCAAATTAAATCAGGAAAAACCTGGGAAGGTGAGTTTTTAAACAAACGAAAAGACGGTTCTCTTTACTGGGAATCGGCAAGTATCAGTCCTGTAAGTGATCAAAATGGAGAGATAACACACTTTATTGGAGTCAAAGTAGACATCACTGAACATAAAATGCTGGCGGAAAAGCTCAGGTCAAGTGAAGCAACTTTTAAAGCACTTTTCAACACGGCATCAGAAGCTGTTTACATTTTGAGTAAAGAAGGTCTCTTTATTGACATAAATGAGGCCGCCATTAAGATGTATGGGTTTTCAAAAGAACGATTTCAAAATAATAGTCCATTCTTTTTATCCGCAGGTGGCAGAAATGATCTTCCAAAGGTGATGGATCTCTTAACGAAAGCCTATAACGGAGAAAAGCATAGTTTCGAATTTTGGGGGCAGAAAGCAGATGGTGAAATCTTTCCTACACTAGTTTCAATAGGCCCCGGAGAGTACTTCGGGAAAAAGATAATTATTGCCATTGGGATTGACCTATCAAGACATAGGTCATACAAAAGAGAGCAGGCTGATATCACAAAAAGAATCAATAGTAATTCATTATCGAACTCCGTTTACAGTTGGACCTATTCCTTAAGCGATGGAGTAATTAGAATAAAGAACCTAAATCAAGAGGGAGAAAAAGAGTATAAGAATGGCTTATATTCGATTGAAGAGTTTGTAAAGAATATTGAGCCAACTGACATTATTATAGTAAATCAATACTTTAAAACATTAGCTACGGATCACCCAACCTATAGTGAAATCGAATCTAGGCTTATAAAACCAGATGGAATCCACTGGATAGCCATTTCCGCAGAACTAATCACATCAGAAATCGATAGCGAAATAAAATTCAGAGGGTTTATCAAAGACATTACCAACAATAAAAGAAATGAATTAAAATTAGTCTCAAGTGAATCTTATTACCACACCATATCTGAGAGCATTAACGAGATAGCTTTTGTAATAGACAAAGAGGGTACCATACGCTATTTCAACACGGTGGTTACAACCGAGTTATTTTATGACAGGTTAGATATTTCAGACACCAAAATCACCTCCATCATCCATAGTGATGATAAGTTAATACTGACAAGTCTAATCAAAATAATTGTCTCGGGTAATAAACTATCAAATAAACATCTTATTAGGTTCAGAAAAGCAGACGGAGATTTTGTAGCATTTAATATTACAATAAATAAGGCAATAGATAAAGTTAAGCAAGATGACGAGTACCTAGTATTAGGCTACTCTTTAACAGAATCTGAAAAACGGGAGGCGGCACAACAAAGGAATATTAGCTTATTAACTAACCAAATAAATAATGATCAGAGTACTTCAATTGCGGATCTATTTGATCTTGATGAGCTACAAAAGATCCAAGATGCATTTGCCTTTGCCACAGGAGTAGCCTCTATAATAACATACCCTAACGGAGTTCCGTTTACCAAACCCTCCAATTTTTCAAGACTTTGCAGCGACATTATCAGAGGTACTTCCAAAGGAAGACAGAACTGTATGCGTTCTGATTCTTTGCTTCTTAACAGCATAGACTCTATCCCAAAAATTCAACCATGTGCCAGCGCAGGACTTCTGGATTTCGGAGTTCCTATCATTGTAGAGCAAAAAATTGTCGGGCATTGGATAATAGGACAAGTCAGAAACAGTTTAGTTGACGACTCAAAAGTATTACAATATGCTGCCGAGCTTGATGTAAATCCTGTTGTATTTAGAGCAGCCCTCGAAGAGGTCCCTTTTATGTCTGAAAAACAATTGGAAAAAGTAGCTAAAGCGCTTCAACTAATGGCAGGGGAACTTTCTCTCCAAGCCTACCAAAACCTACAACAGGCTAGACTTATAAGAGAGAAAGAAAATACGGTTCAACTTCTTCAAAAAAGCGAAGAGAGAAATAAAGCCCTTCTTGCCACCATCCCGGATATGATCTTCATCTTCAATAAAGAGGGACGATATACTGACTTTAGTTGCTCATCAAACAAATATGATCGGATTTCAAAGGCTCGTCTGGTTGGTAGAACCTTATGGGATGTTTTACCCAAAGACATTGCCGATAGCACATTCGCTCTGTTCCCTCAACTCCTTAATAGTAATTCAGTAGGAAGCCTCCAATACGAGCTTCCTGAGGATGGTATAAATCATTTCTACAGTGCAAGACTAACAGCAAAAGGCAATGACGAAATTCTTGCAATCGTAAGAGAGGTTATTGATCACGAAATATTATAATCTATTTAGAATCGGCTTGGAAACCGGATATATTTCTTTATCTAAATCTTGTCTCATTTTACCTAATAAGACAAGATTTGTACTTAATTTATATCAGCTGGAGTATGCAACACAAATAAGCTCACAAAACGCATTACTCAAAATACTAAGACTTTACACAACTACTTTGCATTAAAAGTGGACTATTGTTCACATTGTGAAAAATTCACAAGAAAAAGAAGATCAGTTTCACTTTATAGTCAATAGATTATTTATATTTGCCTCAACCAATTCCTTATAAATCTAAAGAGTCTTAAAATGAAAAACCTTTACCTTCTTATTCTGACATTATTGTCACCAGCATTACTCTTTTCGCAAAATTTCGCTCTCCTTAACCAAGACACAAAATCTTTGTACTCTGTTAATGAGACGAGAAAAACCTTCTCACTCTCTATTGAGAACATGTTTACTGCAAATGGCAGCTCTTTCTACGCAACACTTCTTATTCCTCAAACAGATTATGATGTCTATTTCACTGAGTGTTCATTTTCGCCAGGTCGATCAATTACCAATTGCGCCTTACTTGGCGACACAATAATTAGAAAGGCTGACGAAACCTGGGTGTTTTTTAATCTCAATAATGACTCCATCTATTTCAATCCTAATCTAAATCAAGGATCTGAACAACTACTGGCTCAATTCGACAATATTAAATACACGCTCTCATGTACCTCAATTGGGCAAGAGAATTTTCTTCAAACCACCGATCAAGTCAAAACCTTTACGCTGCAAGCAAAGGACATGAATAACAACAACATCTCCTCTCCCTGGAACGGCAAAGAGGTTAAAGTAAGTCAAAATAGCGGAATAATTGAGGGTGTTAATTTCAAAAACTTCCCCGACAGTATCCAAACATTTCAGTTAATTGGATCTGTTCCACTTCAACAGGGGATATATCGGATAAGTAGTGCAGACATATACGATTTTCAGCCAGGTGATATTTTCCAGCATAGAAACAGAGACTATGTGGAAAGCCATCCTAATACATTTCAAAATCACGACTCCATCTGGTTTGAGAAAATAACAATTCTTGAACGAACTGACTTTACTGATTCTGTGGTTTACCTCATTCAAAAAAAGTGGTTTTTGAATAACAGCTTAACGGAGCATATCGACACTGTTACGAGTTCATTCCTGAAAACGGATACAATTGCCATTGTTCCAATTGAGAAGCCAGTACTAATTGAAAATGAAGACTATTGGGATAAATCTTTCCAGCAAATTCAACTTGACACAGAAAAATATTGGAATTACACACTAAACTATTTTGATGGAGCCATTTATTGCCCAGCAACTAATTGCATCACATATTTATCGTCTACCTTTTTGCAAAGTTACAAGACAATCGACAAGACATTAGGACTTGGATTGTTTCAATCTATGGATTATGCCCGATATGAAATCCCTTCGGAACAATACTTTCGTGAAATATCATCCAGACTTGTCTATTTCAAAAAGGGTAATGTAACCTGGGGGGTTCAGTACATAGTTGGTGAGGAAGAAATTGCTGAGGACTCAAAGCCATTAACAATCTCGCCAAATCCGGCACATGATAACGTTAGAATAGAATCACCCATCTCAGGTCTTGTGCAGATTATTGATTTAACAGGAAAGACAGTCTATTCAAGCACCATCACAGAAAACTCATCTGAGTCACTGCCAACCCAAAACCTAGAAAGAGGACTTTACCTAATTAGAGTTATTAATAAAAGCACCTTACTAACACAGAAGTTTATAAAAGACTAAAGGAAGACAAGCTCTTATATTAGGTCTTTGAGGTGCGGATATATGAGTAACATCACTATCCTTTTTTGAAAAAGAAGACCTAATCACAAGTTTTATATAAAGTAAAAAAAGGCCGTCATGTTTCCATGACGGCCTTTTACATTTATTCAATTGGGGCTACAACTGATCGATACCTTTAGTAACAATCTCATAAGCATCAGTGGCAATAACCAGTTCCTCATTCGTTGGAACAACCATTACCTTGACCTTTGAGCCAGGGTTAGTAAGCATCACTTCTTTACCTTTTAAGCCATTATTCAACTCAAAGTTAAAGTCGACACCCATCCATTCCATATCAGTCATTACCTCCTTACGAGTATTGAAGTCGTTCTCTCCAACACCACCCGTAAAGATAATGACATCAACACCACCCATAGCAGCAGCATAAGAGCCAACATACTTTTTAACACGATATTGGAACATTTTCAGAGCAACCTGAGCTCTTTCATGACCCTCTTCCGCGGCAATTTCAAGATCACGCATATCACTTGAAATACCACTTACACCTAACATACCGCTGAATTTATTAATCAAAGTATTGATGGTGCTAATACCGATCTCCTCCTTATCTGCAATACGCAAGAGAGCACCTGCATCAACATCACCCGTACGAGTTCCCATGATAAGTCCTTCGATTGGTGTCATACCCATGGAGGTATCCATCGACTTACCATTCTTAATAGCAGCGATAGAGGCACCATTACCTAGGTGACAAGTGATAATCTTGAGATCCTTGATATCGGCACCTAAAATCTCAGCAGCTCTTAAAGAGACATATTTATGACTTGAGCCATGGAAGCCGTAACGACGAATTCTATACTTCTCATAAAGAGAATAAGGAAGGCCATACAGGTAAGTATAGTCAGGCATAGTTTGATGGAAAGCTGTATCAAATACACCAGCCTGAGGCACCTCAGGTAACAGACGAGTAATAGAATAGATACCCTCGAGGTTAGGTGGGTTATGAAGCGGAGCCAGATCAATACACTCCTCAAGAGCTGCAACTACCTGAGGAGTAATCTTAACCGAACCACCGAATTTCTCACCTGCATGCACAACACGGTGACCAACTGCCTCAATCTCGTTTAAGCTTTTTAAGCTACCATATTCCGGATTCACCAGTAAGCCGAGTAAATACTCAATACCACTCTGATGATCGAGTATCTCACCCTCAACTTTAACTTCGGCTCCATCATTTCTTTTATGCTTAATAGAAGCTCCACGTAAGCCGATTTTATCGACAAGCCCTTTAGCCAACACATTGGCAGAGGGCATCTCAAACAACTGATATTTTATAGAAGAACTTCCACAGTTCAAAACAATAATCTTCATAATTGAATTTCTTTTAAGGTGTTGTACCTGATTGCTATTCACGACCTAATTTTGACAGTGGACCAGCCTTTCTTACCTTACGGCCATCCTCCCAGCGATAGAATCCTTCACCGCTATGCATACCATTGAGTCCAGCCCTAACCATTCTTTTTAGTAAAGGTGAAGGCTTATATTTAAGTTGTCCAAATTCGGCATAGAGGTTCTCCATCCATTTCAGTAGTTTATCGAGGCCAATACGGTCGGCAAGTTCAAAAGGCCCCATCATATTACCTGATGCCTCTTTCATAGTCCTATCAATATCAGTCACAGAAGCAACACCTTCCATTAAGATCTCACATGCCTCGTTGACAAAAGGAATGATCATACGGGTACTAATGTTACCAGGAGACTCTGCTACATGTACCACCTCTTTGCCAATCATCTTAGCAAATTTCGCTAACATCTCGTATGCTTCGTCAGAGGTGCGTTGACATCTTACCACTTCAACTATACTAACCTCTCTGACAGGGCTGATAAAGTGCATTCCAAGTGCTCTTTCCGGATGCTTTAAAGCAGAAGCCAGATCACTAATCATCAGAGTAGCAGTGTTACTAGCTATAATACAATCAGGACGAACGGTGCTTTCTATTTTAACAAAGACATCCTTTCTGATCTCTAAGCTTGTACCAGATTTTCTGGAGTTAATCGTTTCCAATACTACATCACAATCAGCCAAAATGGAGAACTTATCACTACCTGTAATGCGAGAAAGGATCAATTTCTTTTCATTAGGAGTCATCCCCCATTTGTTGATGATTTTATCAAGCATTAAAGCCATGCCGTTCAATGCCTCAGCGACTTTTTCTTCATTTACATCAACAAAAACCACATCAATGCCATACTGGCTACATTGTAATGCAATCTGTTGCCCCATCTCACCACAACCAACGATGCCAACTTTATGCAGCATGCCTTTCTGTGGAATCTTCTTGTTCAGCGCAAGATCTTCTAAGCGTAAACCCATTTGATAATAAATTAAATATATGGAAATTCTAAAGACCGTAAATTTCGGCAAAGATACACAGATTCCCCAAGAGCACAATCGCTCTCTGTGCTATAATATAAGTAATTACGTTAAGAAAAAGTTATCTTAACCAGACATCTGAAGGTCAAATCTGATCGCCTAAAGTATGATAGATTACGATCAAACCTTAACCTACTCCTGATCGGCTAAAAATCGGAAACCAAGCCGTTTCCCAGTTGCCATCTTCATGTTATTGATCGCACTTTGAATCATAGCCACATTTGCTATTTTGATCTCATCATAAGGAGGAATCAAAAGATCAAAATTAATGGTATACATGATTGCTGACCTTATAAAATCAGTAGCGGCATCATCCGTAAGAACTGAGGTTGGGAAATTATGATACAACTGTCCTAACTCTCTTTTCCCCTCAATAAAATAGTGCATGTCTTTATTTATAAAGATTCTGCCTATCAGATATCCCAGATCATTCTCTCTGTTGTACTTAAAAGAATCAGCAAGGAAGTTATAGACATGAATTACACCGCAATAACTTCTATCCTTATCTTCCCTAATATAGGATGTTCTCATTAAATCATGATCTCTGGGAATCTCAAAAACATTGGTATGCATGAGAAACACCAATACATCACCAGCAAACTGAAGCTCAATCTGAAACTCTCCCTTATCGCGATACTCAAAGGTTATCCGATCTCTTTCAGTTGACATCTCCGCATGAAACCGCTGGTTCATGCCTCTGATGATCTGCTTAAACTTCTTAAAGCTGTTGTAGGTATTTTCATAAACAACCTGCTTTACAACCGCTTTCTTACGAAGTTGTTCGAACAATTGACTGTCAGTTAACTGATTATCCATAAAGAGAGATTTTTAACGATCAACCTATTCAAATGTAAAACTAATCTGGAACATCTTCGACTTCATTTTATCAATCGATGATGTATATAGTGTCTGATCCTTAACCAGGATATTTCCAAATCCATACGTCATTCGCAACTCAACGCCAAACTTAAAATAGACAGTATAAAAATCAAAAATGACTCCGGCATCCATTGCGTAGTCGGAGTTCTTCAGTTTAACTACCACATTTTCTGATTGATCAATATCATCCTTTCTGGATGCCAGATCAATCTTAAAGTTACCACCGACATATACTGATGCCCTGAAATTATGTACCCTGGCTGATTTATACCGCAGATAGAGAGGGAAATCAATATAAGTAGACGAGATATTCTTATCAACGGTGACATCTAAAGAATCACCCTTCGTATAATTAATCATATGATAACTTACCTGCCTCTCACCGAACTGAAGTCCGGGAAGAAATCGCAGATCGAAATAATTGCCTAACCTTAAATTAGACACCAACCCAATACTAAAACCCGGAATAGGCTTCGAGGTAACACCTTGCAGTAGGACAGAATCAGTCAACATATCTGGCACCTCAGCCTTAGTATAGATACGTTGAAACCCATCAGCAGGCTGAATAGTGAAAAACATTTGATTTGCACCTAAATAAAACCCGAAGTGCTTCTTTGCAAGATCAAACTTCACAAGATTGGGTAGCCCAGCCTTATTTTGTCCATATATTAACCCTGGCATTAAAGCCAGTAAAAGAGCTAAAACAACAGTTCTAAAGTTCATTAATCTTTCCATTGACATGGTAAACGTCAAACTACGAGATTTATTTTTATTATCCGCAATGACAGTCGGCAAAGGTACAATGAAAACAATATATATCCATTAATAGGATTCATTTGATCATCCTAACCAGGTGAATCTACTAGCTAAGATATTTATCTAACCTTTGAATTAAGTCTTGTCTCTTAAACGGCTTAGGCAAATAATCTGTAAATCCTGACGACAATGCCTTTTGTCGAGTCTCAGCAAAAGCATCAGCTGTTAATGCAATAATGGGTATCGATCGATCAACAGAGTCCATTGTACAGTTTCTAATCATTTTCGTAGCCTCATAGCCATCCATCTCCGGCATCTGTAAGTCCATAAAGATTAAGTCAAATCGCTCGTTACGTATTCTCTCAAGTGCTTCCAATCCATTAGACGCAATGGTGACTTTAGCATTCAATCTTTCAAGAGTCTGTAACATCACCTTTTGATTAATCACATTGTCTTCTACTACAAGGATATTCCTTCCTTGCAGATCCATAACGAACCCTTCATGAATGGTATCCTTTGAGATATTGGCCACCTTACTACGCCCAAAGACGATCTTAAACTCAAATACGGAGCCCTCTCCTACTCTGCTGGTAACCGACATAACACCATTTTGTTGTTCTACCAACTGCTTTGTAATAGCCAGGCCTAATCCGGTACCCCCGTATAATCGACTAACCTCGCTTCCACCTTGCTCAAACTGATCAAAGATCGTCTTAAGTCTATCTTCGTTAATACCGATACCAGTGTCTTTAACAAGGAAAATAACAGAACACTCCTCGTCTGTCAGTTCCACCAATCCCGCACAGAGATCAACCCCACCCTTATGGGTAAATTTGAGCGCATTGCCAATCAAATTCATGACGATTTGATTCAGTCTGTATGGATCACCCTTTACAACATCCGGAATCTGAGGATCAATGTCTACATTAAATGTGAGTCCCTTCTCAACAAACTTAAAGTGCATTGTCTTTTTAAGATGATTTATCACCTCACTAAGCGAGAAGTCTATTGATTCAAACGTGATCTTTCCAGCCTCGATTTTAGCAAAATCAAGTATATCATTAATGATTATTAATAAATTCTCCGCCGATTGTTTAATGGAATTCAGATTATCTGCCTCGGTGGGGTTATGTGCATCATTAAGTAATAGCTCAGTTAAGCCAAGAATAGCATTCATCGGCGTTCTGATCTCGTGGCTGACATTGCTTAACATTAAGGCCCTTGCCACAAGAGTATTCTCTACCTTCTGCTTAGACTCCAGCAATTCCAACTCATTATTCTTTCTAACGGTTATATCCTCCATTGTTCGAAGGATTAACCTGACCTGGCTAATAGAATCTCTCACGAAAGGAGTTTCACGATTCTCAAACCAACGCCATGAACCGTCATAATGCTTAAGACGATATTCTGTAGTTATCACCTCTCCATGATTAAGATTAGCTAGCTGCAAATCTGATTGCTCAAGCTTCAACTTATCATCCGGATGGAGAAGTCGCTCATCAAAAAAAGGAGTCTGAGGATCTCTCATCGCAGCCGGATAACCCAAATGAGAACAGACAGGGCGATTTGAATAGATCACTTTTCGACTCTCTAACTCAATAACCGAAATCAGACTTGGTGAGGCCTCTGTAATCATAGCTACCAACTTCTGTTGAGCTATCAACTCCTCCTCAACCCTTGCTTTCTCTTTTCTGATCTGTAAAAGATTATTTCCGGCTGTTAGCACCTGAATCAGCTTCGAGGGAGTAACCTCTGATTTTGGGAAATAATCAAATGCTCCGGACTTCATCATCTCTACAGCAAGTTTCTCATCACCCTGAGATGTAATAACCACTACCGGGGTCTCTGTATTAATCATGCGAATACTCTTCAAAAGGCCTAGCCCATCTTGCCCCGGAAGCTGATAGTCAATAAATATCAAATCATAGATCTGACCAGCATTTGTAAGCATATTAAGAGCTGACTCCGCATTATGGCATGTCTCCAAATTAAAGCGTACCTCCGCTTTGCGTAGCGCCCTCTCAAAGGCCATACAGTCAACTTCATCATCATCAACCAGAAATATCCTTATCGGTAGCTCTTCCATAATATTCCAAATTCGTTAACAGACACCAAATTAATCACCTAAGCCTTTGGGATACTCGCAGAGTGACCAGTAACTCTTCAATGTAGAAACAGCATTGATAAACTGATCCATTGATAAAGGTTTGACTATATACCCTGCAACATTCAGTTTATAAGCCTCCATCTTATCTTTCTCCTCATTTGAGGTAGTCATTACGAATACACTGATATCATTTAACCCTTCACTCTTTCTCAATTTTGCTAAAAACTCAATCCCTCCCATTTGAGGCATATTGAGATCCAGTAAAATAATCCGAGGTAACTGCTCCCCATTCGCCAACAAATCAGCGAGATATCTAAGCGCTTCGACACCGTTGCCACATACATGTAACGGATTAATAACCTTGTTCTTGACAAAGGCTCGCTTAATATTCATGATGTCTACTTCATCATCTTCAACCAGTAATATCTTAATAATGTTTTCAGGCATATATTAATAGTTTTATTTTATTCAATTGGCCATGTAAAACTAAAACGAGAACCACTTCCTTTCTCCGATTCTACCTTAATACGACACCCTTTTTCATCAAGTATCTTTTTTACAATTGAAAGACCAACACCTGTACTCTCAATCTTATCACGAGCATGAAGTGTCTGGAAGATCATAAAAATCTTTTCATGGAACTCCGGTTCAATACCTATTCCATTATCCTGAACAAAGAATTCATGGAAATTCTCATGAGCTATCCACCCTACCCTTATCTCCGGGTCAACCGATTCATTATACTTCAGTGCATTACTCATCAAATTCATAAACACCTGCTCTAATGCAACCCGCTCTGTTACAAGAACAGGAAAATCCTCATCAAGGATTAACCGCGCACGTGTAGAAAGATCTAATGAATTAGCTAGTTCTAATAGCATCTTCCGAACATCGGTCTGTTCTAGCTTCCCTTTAACTCGTCCAGCCCGTGAATACTCCAGAATACCATTAATCAGATTTTCCAACCGATGAACACGACCTCTTAGTAACTTAAAATTTGATTTCACCTCATCAGGAACGCCATTCCCCAGATCCTCCTCAATCCATTCACTAAGATTATTAATTGCCCTCAAGGGAGCCTTCAAATCATGCGAAACTATATAGGCAAATTGATCAAGTTCCTTATTCTTTTTCTCAAGGTCTTTTGCATACTCTTTAATCGCAAGATTGGCTCGTTTCTCATTCGTTATATCCTTTCTAAAGGTGATAAACTGATTTGGAACACCCGCCTCATTGAGCAATGGCACGATGGTAGTATCACACCAGAACAAACTTTCATCTTTTGCCTTGTTTAATACTTCACCCCTCCAGATCTCTCCTCTTAACACGGTATCCCATAACTCCGTATGAAATGATGGAGGATGATAATCCGATTTAATCACTCTATGAGTCTGACCCAATAGCTCACGATTAGTGTAACCACTCATCTTCTCAAAATACTCATTCACAAACTGAATCCTACCCTTGTGATCTGTAATTACAATAGTTGTGGCAGCATTTATCGCATTCTTTAGATTGGTCAACTCGGCAAATGACTCTTTAGAGCTTAGCTCCAGAATATGCTCTAATTGCCTATAATCCTGATCAAAATTCTTATAGGCTTCATCGACCGAGTCAATAAACCCAGAAAGATTGGGATCATTTAACTCATTCTCTCCAAAATAGTTTTTTACCTGTCGTTTAAGTAGTCTATGCATTCAAAAGTTTTGTTTGCTGTACAAAGCTAAATAAGAAGCACTAAGATAATGTTATACAACACACTCTTTAATAGCGGTTACCGTCATCGTTTGGTTATGAAGCTCACAACTAGTATCCTTTAGGAATGGAGCTAACTCGCCATAAGAATAAAAACCGGTAACTAAAGAGCGTTCACCCAACGATTGATTAACAGCCTCAACTTCCTCTTCAACCATCTGCTTTAAAACTAATTTCCTTCCGACACAGCTGACCAGAATAGCAAAAACATCATCTGTATTCTCAAAGTCCAGAACACTTACATTCCCGGCTCCCTCAGCACCATCAATGAGTCTATCAACATTAGCCTTCATCAACTTGACCGAAGCCCCTTCCGGCACATCTCCTGCAAATGTCAAACTCTGTGTCACCTCATCAATCGCTAAGATAGTTCTTACAACAGGCTCTGAGTCAACTTTGATCCTCACACTTAGTGGAAATAATAATCCAGTTCCGGGTAATCCATCCGCTTTTTCCCCAAGAAACGACTTATACAACTTCAGAGCAGGTTGGTTATCTATCTCATAAAGTACATTTTTTTCTGAACGAGTCACGATTCGCTCTATCCCAAAACTATCCCAACCGCCCATTGAACCATATCCAACCTTTAATACATCACTGTAAAAGCCTATTGCCGATATAACACCCGTCTCGCACTGCCCCTCTTCATTGATCACAAAAGTTTCTGAAAACAGAGCCCCATCACCTGCCAAACCTCCGGTAACATTAACCCCACTAGGTAGTTCAGATAAAATCCCATTGACCAACTCAGTACCGTTCACCAATAATCCATCCGACAGAATGAATACGTGTCGTAACCCTTCCGAAGGAAACCGCTTTATCAGCTTCCGTCCGGAGGCCTCACTGCCTTCACTCTCTTTAAGATTCACTGAATAAAACTTAACAGAGGTTGCACTAAACTTTAAACCTGAGACCACCACTGAATCATCAAAAACACGTGACCCGGCTATCACACCAGCAGTACTTGATCCGGCAAAGACTGAATCAGGTAATAATTCTCTCCATTTACTCACAATTTCATTGGCTTTAAAAAACCGAGTCGGTCCTAAAACAATGACTAAATCAGGTATAAAACCAAAATCCAATTTCTCGGGAAGAGACTGACCTGCCTCATATGGGAAAACTAGTTGTTTTTGTATCATTTTACAAGTATTGTATTCTATTTAACTAAATATCACCGTCTAATAAAAACCCTTACCTACTTAAGAAGAACCCACAACCGACCTTATAACAAATACTAACCAATTAGGGCATTAATCCACCAGGTATTTATACAAGATGTTTCCAAATCTCTCGCCCCTATTAGCCCATGTGTTTTCTGCTGCAAGATTCATACGTTTTTCAATTAAAACCTGCGAGTCTTCATTTAGAGCTAATTCAATTTTTCCCTCAAACTCCAATGCGTTTTCAGCTATATAAACAACATCCTTGACTCTGTTAAGCACCGATGGAGAAAAGTTTAAAGATACCACCGGCTTGCCCCCTCCCAGATATTCATAAAGCTTAAGTGGAAAAATAGTCTCGCTTACACCATCCCGCTTATACGGAATGATCGCCACATCAAATCCTTTTAAAATTGAGGGAAGCTCGGAATATGGCCACTTCCCGGTAAATACAACATTTGGCATTTTCTTTAGTTCATCAGGTACCCACTGCCATTGCACCGGACCAGCCAATAAAAGTGTCCAATCATTACGTTTCTTAAAGACATTAATCAAGACATTAAAATCAGACCTTCTCTCAACCAATCCATAATAACCAATTACGGGATGCTTTAAGCCTGTCATCGAACTATGCAATGGTAAGCTATCCTCTTGTGCCATCTTAAAATGATCATAGTCAGCAGCATTATGCACTACTTCGCAATTCCTGTTAAATGGTAAATTACGATCAAACAGCGCATCAGAGGTATTTATCACCAAATCAGAAGAGACCATGATCTCTTTTTCTAACCTCAAACCATGCTTGGCAGAGTAATCCTTCGTTATCTGATCAACACAGAAATAGACAGAGAGAGACGGGCGAACCCAATTCACCACCTCCGGATAATAAAAATCAAAACAGTTAATGTAGATAGGCTTGATCATCCCCAATTTCTTCATAGCCCTCTTCACTCTTAAACCAATCAGGATGTGATTAATCTTAGAGAAGAGATTATAAAATCCACCAACAGGAAGAGCGTTTATTGGAAAGACGGCAGGTAAGTTAAGAATGGTCATTTTGGCTCCATCACAGATTTTCGACTCTAATCCAGAGGCGAAAGGGAAAAACCATTTAATTCTCTTTTTGACACCGGAGGTCTTTCTCTCCTTAATAATATCCAGAAGGTTATATGGATGATCTATATATAACACCCTGTTTTTTCGGGCAAGCTCAGTACTGATTTTAAAGCCTGCTGCAATGACATGAGCATCTGACCTCGTCAATCCTAGAACAACAATATCCTTATTCTCCAACATTACAGATGTATTTGTCATAAATATACATCAAATGATTATTCCCGGATACCAATACCCGTTTTTTTTAAAGTTTTATAAAGTTCTCTTTCCTTTGTCCCGCCTGTAAATATTACAAACCTTTCATCAATCATCTTGAACAAAGAGCCCTAAAAGGTTGTTTATGTAGACAAATTCCAAATAAGACTATTTATGGCCGATGGCTAATAGACTTAAGGAGGATTTTTTCACTCAAGCTATTATTAAATCACTAAGAATAAAATGTTCAAAGAATTCAGTCCGCTTGAAGACAAACTGTTTCAGGTCATGGATAAGGACGGCGAGATTATCGCTCCCGAGTGGATGCCTGAGATCAGTGACGAAAGGCTAGTAAAGGCTTTTAAAGACATGCTCTTTGCCCGTACGGCCGACCTTATGGCTGTATCTTATCAGCGTCAGGGAAGAATGTTCACATACCCACCTAACTTTGGTCAGGAGGCAATTGCCGGTGGTATGGCCATCGTGATGAGAGACCAAGACTGGCTTGTGCCTGCTTTCAGAGAGCTAGGTGCATGGCTGGCCAAAGGGGCTTCACTACGCGACATCTTCCTTTATTTCATGGGTTATGAAGAAGGTACCGTTTTTCGTGGAGCTAACAACATGGTACCCATTGCTGTTCCTATCGCATCTCAAATAGTTCATGCGGCTGGAATAGGCTATGCCATTAATTACAATAAAAAAGATGAGGTTGTTTATGCTGTCGTTGGTGATGGCGGAACATCTGAAGGAGACTTTGCTGAAGGACTAAACTTCGCAGCCGTATGGAATGCTCCTGTAGTATATATCGTTCAGAACAACCAGTTTGCCATCTCTGTTCCTTTCAAAAAACAGACTCGTTCAATAAATATCGCTGTTAAAGGTATCGCTTTTGGTGTCGACAGCATCAAAGTTGATGGAAATGACCTTTTTGCAATGACCAAAGCGGTTCAAGTGGCTCATGAACATGCCTCTTCAGGTAAAGGACCGGTTTTAATTGAAGCCGTTACCTATAGAAGAGGTGCTCATACCACATCTGATGACCCCACTAAATACAGAACCAAAGAGGAGGAAGAGTCATGGGCATGCTACGACCCTATCGACAGACTTCGCAAATATCTGGTGAAAAAGAATCTCTGGGATGAGAGCAAAGAAGAATCGCTGATTTCAGAGTATAAAAAAGAGGTCGATCGTCAGTTTGAGGCAGCCGAGAACTATGCCCCATACCCACTCGAGGATGTCTTTAAATACCTCTATGTTGATATGCCGGATGATTTAAAAGTACAGAAAGTTGAACATGAAAAATTCCTTAAGTGGAAGGAGGGTCTGAAATGAAAGTAATGACAATTGTACAGGCAGTTACTGATGCCTTAGATATAAAACTAGCCGAAGATCCCACCATCGTAACCTTCGGTGAGGATGTTGGTGTTGAGGGTGGTGTATTCAGGGTTACTGAAGGTTTACAAAAGAAACATGGCGAACATCGTGTATTCGATAGCCCATTAGCCGAATCAGGTATAGTTGGTACCGCGGTAGGTATGGCAATGGCCGGACTAAGACCTGTTGTTGAGATGCAGTTCTGCGGCTTTGTTTATCCCGCCTTTAACCAGATCATCAGCCATGCCGCACGTATCCATAACAGAAGCCGTGGAAGATATAAAACTCCAATGGTGATCCGCTTCCCCTATGGCGGTGGCATCAACGCACTCGAACACCATTCAGAAAGCATGGAGGTACTCTATGCCCATATTCCGGGACTTAAAGTGGTGGTACCTTCTACACCTTATGATGCTAAAGGACTCTTGATCTCTGCTATCGAAAGTGATGACACCATCATCTTTATGGAGCCTAAGAGAATCTACAGAGCGATCAAACAAGAGGTACCTGAAGAGAAATTCACTATCCCCATCGGCAAGGCTAAGGTACTCTCAGAAGGTACCGATGTTACTGTTGTTGCTTACGGAGCAATGATCAGAGAGGCTCAAAAAGCACTAGCTCTGGCTAAAAAAGATGGTATCTCAGCAGAATTAATCGACCTCAGAACCATCTATCCTATCGATAGAGAGACCATTGCTCAGAGTGTCAAAAAGACCGGACGATTAGTTGTAGTTCACGAAGGCCCTACCACTTTTGGTGTAGCAGCTGAAATAAGCGCAATGGTTGAGGAGGATGTCTTCCAACACCTTGAAGCACCAGTAACCCGTGTCACCGGTTTTGATACCATTGTGCCTCTACCACGTGGCGAACACCACTACATCATTTCTCCCGAAAAAATCTATTACGGGATCCAAAAATCAGTTCGTTACTAACCAATAACAATCGGTTGGATATAACGTAAAAAAGAAAAACAATGAGATACATTTTTAACTTTCCGGATATTGGAGAAGGACTGGATGAGGGTACAATCGCCGAATGGTATGTCCAAAAAGGACAAAAAATTGAATCTGGTCAACCTCTGGTCAATATGGAAACCGATAAAGTGGTTACTGATATTCCCTCACCTAAATCAGGGACTATCGTAGCTATCTACGGAAAGCCAGGCGAAACCATCCATGTAGGCTCTCCTCTCGTGGAGATCGAAATAGAGGGTGTGGAAGGCCAAGCAGCCGTTGAGGAAGCAAATAAAGTTGAACCAGTAAACGAAGAGGGTGCCGGTGTTGTAGGAACACTCGAAGTTGCCGGAAATAGCGCATATCTTCCTTCCAGCAATGAGGGAATCTCAACTAAATCAGAGGAGCAGGCTCCTACTTCAAAAGCTCAGAAGAAAGCCATAAGCACTCCCGTCGCCAGAGCAATGGCGAAAGACCTTGGTGTCGATATCAACTTAGTTACCGGCACAGGCCCTGGAGGAAGAGTTACCACTGCAGATATTGAGAAATTCATTGAGAAGGGTCGCACAGCTCTACCAAGCCAAGCGCAAGCAGGCACCTCTGCACCTAAGCAGATCGAGATGCTGGTTGAGTATGAACCGCTGACTCAAATCAGGAAGACCATTGCTAAAAACATGATTCAATCAAAGCATAATGCTGCCCACATGACCGTCTTCGACGAGATTGAGGTTAGCGAATTGATTCGAATCAGAGCTAAATACAAAGCAGGCCTCGCCAATGAGGGTGTCAAACTTAGCTACCTGCCTTTCGTTATCAAAGCAGTTGCTGTGGCACTGAGACATCACAAGGCTCTCAATGCTCAAATGGACATGGATAACAACCGTGTCATCTACAAACGTTATTATAACATCGGCATCGCTGTCGATACTGAAGATGGCCTCGTGGTTCCTGTTATTAAAAATGCAGATCAGCTATCAATCAAAGAGATTGCAGCCCGTCTGAATGAGATATCAGAAAAAGCAAGGTCAAGAAAACTCACCATGGACGACATGAAAGATGGCACTTTTACCATCACTAACTATGGTTCCATTGGAGGTCAGTTTGCAGTACCGGTCATAAACTATCCTCAGGTTGGTATCTTAGGGGTAGGCCGAATGATCGAGAAACCCGTCATTAAAGATGATCAGATTCAAAAGGGGACTATCTTACCGTTATCTCTTTCGGTCGACCATCGCATCGTTGATGGAGGAGAGGTTACTCGCTTCCTGAATCGTGTAATGGGCTATCTTGAAGATCCAGTATCACTTGTCATTGCTTAACCCCTAAAGAATAACAACATGGAATATGATGTAATCATAATAGGTGCGGGACCTGCCGGCTATGTAGCCGCAATCCGTGCCGGCCAGGTAGGCCTAAAGACCGCATTGATCGAGAAATCACAGATCGGTGGCATGTGTCTCAACTGGGGATGCATTCCAAGTAAAGCTATCATTGAAAGCGGACGACTCTATAAGCGAATCAAGAACGATGCTCCGGTCTTCGGAATTGAAGGCATTGATCGGATGAAACTAACGTTCAACTGGAAAATAGCAAACGACCGTGCAATGTCAGTCGTAAAGAAGCTCACCAATGGCGTCAGTTATCTACTAAAAAAGAATGGTGTTGAGGTAATTCAGGGAACAGCCAGAATAACCTCATCAAATAGCGTGACGGTCGATAATCGTAATATTTCAGCCAAGAATATAATTATCGCAACCGGTTCTTACCATGAGCCATTAAAGGCTGCACTTCCCAAGGAAAAAGTACTTGAGTTATACAACCTGTACAAACTCGATGAGTTACCCAGGAACATTGTAATTGTGGGTGAAAGTTCTATCGCAGTAGAGTTAGCCCAATTCTTCGCTATGGTAGATCGCAATGTCACACTATTAGTGCCTGGTGATAGAATCATGCCTTTAGCCGACGATTATCTTGCAAACTACATGGTGGGTAGACTTAAGAAGGATAAGATTGATGTAATCTTTGATGCAGCAAACCTTGCCGATGGTTCAACCTTCGATGGAGATGAGCTAATTGTAGGTAACCATAGAATCAAATGTGATCTGGTTGTAAATAGTAAGTCACGCAAAGGAGTAATGGTACCATCAGATATCGAAATTGCGACTGAGGATGGATTCATTACCACCAATGAGTACTTCCAGACCAACTACGAAAACATCTTTGCCGTAGGTGATGTAAACGGGAAGAGTCCCTTTGCACATGTCGGTTCAGCACAAGGTCTGCATACAATCAACTTCATCAAAGGGATTAGAGAAGAGCTCACACCTGATCTCTACCCAATGAACATGTACTCTGATCCTGAGATTGCTCAGATTGGCAGCACCGAGAAACAGCTTTATGAATCAGGAGTCAAATTCAAAATCAGTGAGTTTCCTCTATCGGCCAATGGCAAGGCATTAGCAGAAGGCTATTCAGAAGGCTTTATCAGGATGTTATCTGAAGAGAAATACGGCAAAGTATTAGGAGTTCAGATTGTAGCACCCAATGCCACCGATATGATTGCCGAGGCAGCAGCCTTTATGTCGGTAGAAAGCACCGTTTACGATGTAGCTAAGACCATCCATGCCCATCCAACCATCTCTGAGATCTATATGGAGGCCGGGTTCGGTGCAGTCGATAAGGCAATACATATCTAATTGATCCTTTCGTAGCTTTAAGAACCAATTAATTGTAAACTAAATAGGCTGTTAAACGGAGGTTTAACAGCCTATTGTTTTTTGGTAAAATGAATAACTCAAACGAGTAGCCGAAACATTTTCAATTTGTACTACTCCTTCAAAAACACAATAATCTCGGAATAGAATCCAAGAAAATGGCTATTTTCTTGGATTACATTCCTAATTATCGGAAATCATCCTCAAAACTCTGTATGTTTTTATTCTTAGGTGGTCTCTTAAGGCAGTCCAATTAAGTATTTTAGTCACTTACCTAGTAAAGACAGAAATCACTGCATAATCTGGATTAATCTCTTTTTCATTTTTTTTATCGCCAAAAGTCTTCTTCCAGCCGTTTTCGTGCCTTTCGTGGTTTTATACTCCTTTTTAACCGAGGAAAACACTAAAAACACAAAAGTCTTCTTCCAGCCGTTTTAGTGCCTTTCGTGGTTTTATACTCCTTTTTAACCACGAAAAACACGAAAAACACGAAAAACACGAAAGTCTTCTTCTAGGAGTTTTCGTGCCTTTCGTGGTTTAAATGATCTACAAAACATTTTTCAAAAACCCTAGTTTAATTATCAGTATGTTATAATCTAAAGCCATTCAAATTGACTCATTAAAACCGCTTTTCTACCACCTTCTGCTTTCCAAGACGGGGAATGACGTTGGTAAAAATCTGTTCACATTTTAGGTGATTCCCCAATAACTCTATGAGATGAAACTGCCATCAACATTTATTTCCTTTATGCCATAAAACGCCTTATAAACATGAATTCCTATTATCTTGATTCGTATTTCCATAAGGGTTCAGTTTGCCATAGTGATGGAAAACCCATTGCTCGAGTGTCAATATTCGGATATTTTAACAATAATTCGTTGAGTTTATTTTGTATGCTATGTTTAGGGTTTATGGTATTCATCAGGTAAATAACCATCGAGAGTATAAAATAAGTTTTGTTGTTCAACGGTAAGGTTTTACCTGTTTCGGGCGAAACATAGCTTATTTGGTTTATAAATGGGAGTTGCGTACTTCGTGGAATCATGGGTCGAATTTGCATTTCGCGGTTCCACAAACGTGCATGATGGGCACAAACATTCCGTAAATACACGATGCTATGCAACCACGATGAAAATACAGCATCAGCCAAACCAAAATATTTGGCAATATCTCGCTTATCTTTACTGGGTCGCAAATAACTGTAAAGGCTCGAAAGGGTACCAAACGATGACACTTCCAGCATAATCCAACTGGGTGGCATGGGGTCGGAATACTTGTTTCTAAATGACTGTAAAAATTCCTCATCACTTCGAGAGTACTCAATACGAATTTTCGAAAGCGTATCGGTATGTTTCTTCAAATCGGAAAAATTTGCCGGATCGAGATACCAAAACGGACCAAGGCTGTGCGATAAAACATAAATCATTTTGGCACGAACGGCTACTTCAATTTTCTCAAGCTCCCTAAGAACCAGTAATCGAAGTTCCCTATCGAATTTGTAAATGCTAAAGGCTGTTTCGAAAGTGGCATTGGGCTTAAACTGATGGGTTTGCTTATCGGCTAAAAGTGGATACCAATAGCCACTCATACGGTAATAGCTAATAGCCTCAAGTAGATGCAAGGCTTTTGGCTCATCTTCTATTGTTAACCCTCGGGTTTTAAGCTGCTGAAGTTGGTCAGCATACAAAAGTGCGGTTTTGGTGCAGGGCACTCTGTTCATAGGTATAAAAATAAAAAGCTCACCCTGAGCGCGCTGTTCTTATGGGAAGCGGGGTAAGCATGTTGCTGCAAATATAACCCTATTTTCTTCATAATCAAATAAACCTTAACAATTTATTTCAACGCCTCCTTAATTATCCTAACTACCTCAATGCTATCCAAAGTGTCTAAGTTATTTCTTACAGGGTAGTTGGGGTCGTACAAGAGTTCGAATTCGCTTTGTATCACTGCCAGCTTTTCCTCATTTCTAATGCTGTCGGTTAACGGTTTTAAATCGCCAAAGTGCTTGAGTATTTCTTTGTTGGCGGATGTGAGTACGGCGGGAAAGTAGATCTCATAAATAAAACTTGTACTACTCCTTCAAAAACACAATAATCTCGGAATAGAATCCAAGAAAAAGTCTTCTTCCAGCCGTTTTAGTGCCTTTCGTGGTTTTATACTCCTTTATAACCACGAAAAACACGAAAAACACAAAAGTCTTCTTCAAGCCGTTTTCGTGCCTTTCGTGATTTAAATGATCTACAAATCATTTTTCAAAAACCCTAGTTTAATTATCAGCATGTTATAATCTAAAGCCATTCCGTTAGACTCTTTTTGGGCTTAAATAACCAGGGTTTCACCCTGTTTTTCTTCATTTTTCATAAAAAAGCTGCAAGATGGGTTAACATCCATGGGACTAAACCACTAAGAGACTAACCATGAGAGTAAACAATTTTATAACCGAATTGACCCCAATTCCTTATAAGATAGCTGCTAAAGTTATTGTTTCCTTGCTATCGGTATCCAAATTTCTTCCTCAGATGTTGGGTCATTGTTTTTATATTTGGCGCCCAGAACTTCAAAATGCGGTCGATTGTCCAATATGTAATCCGAATTTGGCAACCACGTTCCCAGTATATATTGGAAGATGGAATGATCACTATTCAAACCTTTGTAGTCAAAAACCGCATAAAGTCCGCTTTGTAGAACAAATGTTTCCATTTCGGTTGGCACATTATCAAAGTCAGATACTTCAATAGTTGCCCACCTTTCAAATTCATTTGTTGGTTTAAAATCTGCAAAATGAGTCGATTGGTAAACTACTAATGAAATTAGATCATTGGTCAGATTGTTTGCTATCTCCTTTCGTCTTGGCATAAAGCTTTTCCAAAGTTCTCCTACTTTGTAGTTTGCAAAACTCATTGTTAGTCGCTTCCCAACTAATTTTTTCTCATTTATTGTTTCAAATCTTGGCGTCATTTCATAATCTCCTTAATTTAAAAAGGTCGTTTTCGTCGAACTATGCCCTAACAACTCTTGAATAAAACACTAATCAAACCCTTCTTCTGGCAAAGGCGTTGCAAAGGCATGACTCGGTATGTGAATTGTCAAATTTAGGTTAATCCCTGCAAGGCTTAAAACCTTCCCTACCACGAGTACAATGTATTGAGAGCTTCAAGACCTTTTCTTGCTATGTTGGGTTTATTCGTTATCCGTATTGCTCTTCTAGTCGTTTAGCTATCTCGATCGTTTCTCTTAAACTTTTACCAGTAGTTTGAATTTGAATAGCATATCTCCTGTCAGATCTAAGATGAACTATATCAACCCTCCCATCCCTTTGTGGTTTTTTATAAAATGAATTTCCTCCCCATTCAATAGACAAGCCACTTATTACATAAGGCGAGTTTTTAATCTTAGTCCATAACTCATCTATTTCCTTTCGTCCATGATGAGAGGTAAAATGAAACTGTTTGTTGTTTGGATTGATGTCCGTTTCATGTAAATCCAGTGTGGTTACATTTTCAACAAAGTCAGCTATGGATTCTTGACTAAAGCACTCTTTTGAAAATACGTGATGAACCTCTTCTGTTGATGAAATTGTCCCTTTTTGAATAATAATTACCAACCTATTTTTAAGCCAGGCAGGACTACTTTGAAAGCTTATGGCAAGTGTTTCACTCAAATAAGCTGAAGTTAAACCTAAACTTTCCTGTTTGGGAATTTGATTCTCTATGTCCTCGAAAAAATAACTTGCCTCAATAAATTCTTCTTCAATTTGTTCATCGCCTTCTCGCAAAAATGGTTGAACAAACATATCATAGAAATTTCATTAAATGCCAACTCCATACCTTAAATCAATTGTGATATTTGATTACTCCATTCATCCATAAAATCCTTTGGATATTCACTTAATGTTCCGTTTTTGTCAACTCGAATCTGGGTAATCTTTGTAAACTGTTCTTTCTCTGTCGTAGTCTTTTCAAAGTACATCACATTTACCATTGCCTTATCCACCAGGTTTTCTTTTACAGCTACTCTTATTCCGTTTAATATATGATCGCTATGAGTTTCAACAAAAACCTGTGCTCCATTGCTGGCAGCCAGAGAAATAAGTCTGCCTAATTCTGCTTGACCTCTTGGATGAATATGTGATTCAGGATTTTCTATTACAATTATTTTTCCTTCTTCTGCGGTCAGCAATGCTAAAACAATAGGTAATACATAGGAAACACCAAACCCAACATTTTTAGGACGGAAAGAATTTGTCTTATCATTAATTAAGTCAAACTGATAATCTAGAATTACCAGGTTTACCTCAGGAACATACTTAGTGTTTAGTGAAACGCCAGGGGATATTTCTTTCATCCAGGCATTTATCTGAGAGAGTAAATTTATTGAAGAGGCATCTGCATGTCTCAGTTTCTCATTTACTAGCTGCTCCTGTCCAAATACATTTATATAGTAAGCAGCATATTCACCTAATAAACCCAATTGTTTTTTATCAGAAACGACAACACTGGATGCTTCATAAATATCCATCGGTCCAATTCTGTTAGCCGGAATGTATTGAAACGGACTAGTGTTCCTTCTGAAAAAAAACATTTCTTCCTTTGTATAACCACTTTCTGCAATTAGCTTTTCCTTGTCTTTTTGATATACAAACTTCCAACTGAATTTGGGATATCCATCAAAAGTCAATTCAAAAACAATTTTTTCCTCCTCCGCATATTGATATAAAGCATCTCTACCTTGCCCAATCTGAGCCAAAATACCATTTAAGTCAATAACTCCTTCTTCCAGTTTATCACTTTGCATCAATAAAAGCATAGTTTGTATGAATGAACTTTTGCCCATTCCATTCAAACCCATTAACAGATTTAAGTTAGAAACATTTACACAAGCCTTTTTTAAAGACTTGAAGTTTTCTATTTCAATTTGCTTAATCATAACTCCAATGTCTCTTGAATTATTCTTTCAATACTTGAAAATCTATAATTTACACTCGACTTGTTACCGGTAGATGTGGTAATGCTGTCAAAAAACGCAGCATCTTCCTTTACCATTTCAATTGATTTATTAAATAAAATTTCTTTAGCCTTTTCCAATTTAGATCTCTGACCTTCATCAAGTCTCGCAAGTGAAACACTCCAAACTTCAAATAGTGCTTTGTTTATAGGCTTCCTTTTATCAGGGTATTTATCTGCTTTTCTAAATGCCCAATCCCCAAAAATTGATTTCGCCAATCTTACGGAATGAATAAAATCAGACTTTATCTTCTGTCTTTGTGACTCATCCATTTTTTTCAACTCCCCCATTGCAGTGTTCATATAAGTATCCAAGTCAGGTACATACTCATGGTGCGAATGCAAGTAAAAAGCCAGGAAACGGGTAACGAATTCTCTGTCTAACATTCGCTTTGGTTTCAATGCATCATCGGTTGCAATTTTAAACTCTTCCAACTCTGCTAACTCTGCGACAAAGGTGGCAGGAATACCTTGATTTAATGCATGTCTGATTTCTTGTGAATTAAGAGTTAAACCACCAGTGTTAATTCGTTGAAAAATATTGAATTTAACTTCCTCCGGTGTTCCGTCATTGATAATGTAAGCCGTTATTTGAGTCTCTTCAATTTGCCGTTGTAAACTTCTTGGTAAGTCGTCAAACTTCATTCCGTTCAATTGACACAGAAATTCAAGCCCTTTGAGTTTTAGTTTTTTAAGAATAATAAAATTCCTAAGTGAGCTCAACCGCTGCAAACCATCAACGACTAACCACTTATTATTATCTGAACCATCAAAGTAAAAAGCAGGTAGTGGAAACTTGATAAGTATTGATTCTATTAATCTGCTTTGCTTCTCATCATCCCATAAGTCACTGTGTCGTTGAAAAGCTGGCGACAAATCAATTTCAGCAGGTTCTGCTTTTAATCTTTTGATTAATAAATCTATGGAAGGTGTTTTGGTTGTAATGTCAATCTTATTGGGGTCAAATGGCTTTTCCATTAATGCACCGCTAAGATCCTCATACTCCACATCCGGCTCATTTACGATATCTATATTCTCGTCTCGCATAAGTCAAATTATTAACATACAAAGTTAATATTTCTTCTGCCCATCAACGCCTCACGGAACTTTGCCTGTTTGTACACTCTTCTGAGTCAATTTCTCGATCGGCTTTTGCTATAGCATTGCCAATGGTGGCGGTTTCGGTTCGTATATGTGCTATAATTTGTTTCTACTCTTCAATCATTACAGATGTAGTAAAATTCTAACTCTTAAACATAAACAAAATAAGTTATCTATTCTTCGGACTCCTTCAGTATCGCAAAGTCAGTTATAAAAAAACTAAATGACCTAAGGTTTGGACCTCTCTTCATTCCAATCCATCCAAAAAATGTCTTATTATCCTTTAATATCTTAAATCCGATAAAATACTTACCACTTGTTGTTACTTTTTTCCAATAACCTTTTGTCTCGGCAGACCCTCCCATTTGCCAAAAATACGAATAGATCAGAGTCTCCGCTTTTGACCATTTACTCTCTGAATTTATTGTATCCAGATACGGTATTGTATCTAACCATTCCGTCGTTTCATTAATACAGACTGCATTATCATTTAATGGGGTAATACTTAGATTCTCACAATCTGCTCCTAACATTGTTGGATGACACACTGCGCCTACTATGGTAAAATCATACACCCCGTCTTTATTCAAATCTAAATTAATGGTCGTATCCGTTTTTTTCCATGGGTCAATAATTGTACAATTAATATTAGGATCAAAACTAACATATTTAATCCCAAAGCCTTCTTTTTGTCCAGCCTGAATGTAATCTTTCAGAATGTATTTTTCTTTATCGTCTTTACAAGAACCTATCAAAATGGCTTGAATGACAAGCAGTAATAAAATATTCCTTTTCATATTCATTTGATTATTTAGGGTTTGGTTAGGTGTTTTATAATATAATCATTAACTGCCGGGGCAATAAAAAGTATAGCAAAACGATTGATAAACCGAAGTTAGTATTTTTTCACTCTTAAAATTACTTGTGGGTATTTCTTAAACAAGTTTCTATCTGTGTCCGTTAGGTTAACAGTCGTTTCCGAAGTAATTTCCTGCCAAGTTACAACAACTTTTAATTCGTTATATACCTTGCCGATACCATCTGCACAGGAAATTTCCTATACTGTGACTTGGCAACTGACGTTCATTCATATTCGTAAGTTTGTCTTCAATTTAACGTAATCATAATTGACCTCCTACTCCTTTAAATTTCTCTACAAACGAAACTAACTTCTGAAAAACACTCTGCTTCTTCGTCAAATACTGAGGGTTTAAAGGACTCATTTTCGGTAAAAGTGCATTAAGCTCTGTTCCATTTTCACTTGCATATTCACGTCGTAAAGAAGTCAATATATAACGCTTTGCTTCCTCAACATTTAGATTCTCTTCTGTGATTAATTCCAATGCCTCGGCTTTCTGCTTACCTTGTGCGTATGCAAAGAATGAATCTATAACATAGGCTTTATCTTTAAGGGTATCAAGATCTGTCTCATTTATGAAATCAACAACTAAGCTTTCTTTTGCTCTATTACCAACACTTGCACGAATTACCCTGCGTATCTCAGTAATTAAAGTGTCTTTGTCTTTAGCTTTCTTGTTATGCTCAAAGATTAATTCAAGAATGTAATCAAGGTTAATCTCTTGTGATTTTAGCAAGTCAATCTCGAACACTACATCATCCCAATCAATTTTTGATTCCTCAGGTTCTTTTCCAGAGCGTTCACGCCTTAACCAGTCACGTATATCATTATAAGTTGAACGGTAATCCTGAACTGTTCTATCTTTAAGCAACTCAATTTTTTGCATTGTTGCAATATCCTCATCGGTCAAATAATGAGATTTTTTAAACTCTTCAATTGCATCAGGATTAGTTACGTCAATTGCTTGAAATTCCTTAAGATGGTTAAATTCATCGTAATTCTGCAGGATGTTCTCTACCCGCAAGTATTCTCCAAATAGTTTTGCAAATTCCTTTTTGTCTTTCTCCTTTACAATCTCATCAGGGTTAGGGAATTTCTCTTTTAACTCTTTGACAACCTCAACATAACCTCTGCGTGCTTCACCGGTAACAATATCTGTAAAGCCATCTAAGTATTCTTTGTAGCTCTTTTCAAGAACCACATTCTTGGTATTGCTATCCCCGAAAAGCGTTATGGCCTCAATTGTGGCTGTTTCTAAATTCCTGAAAGTAACAATATTTCCAAAGGTTTTTGTGGCATCATAAATACGATTGGTACGTGAAAAAGCTTGAATTAAGCCATGATAACGCAAGTTCTTATCGACAAACAGGGTGTTCAGTGTAGGGGCATCAAAACCCGTGAGAAACATTCCAACAACAATTATAAGATCAACCTCCTTGTTCTTTACACGTTTGGCAAGGTCACGATAATAATTCTGAAACTCATTGCTATCAATCCCTTGACTGGTTTTGAAAATCGCATTGTAGTCATTGATGGCTTTAGTTAAAAACTCTTTGGCACTAACATCCATAGCAGATGGCTCAAAACTCTCGTCAACTATTTCACCTATTGCACTCTGCTCTTCGTTTGCTGCAAAAGAGAAGATTGTTGCAATCTTTAATGGCTTGTCACTCTCTCTTTGCTGTTTGTTTAGTTCCTCATAATAGCATTTGGCTGCATCCACACTACTTACTGCAAACATGGCATTGAAGCCTTTGTTGCTTCCTAGGCTTCTGTGAGTTTTTATCTTGAAATTTTGTAAGATGTATTGAGATATCTCTTTAATGCGATTTGGATGAAGTAATGCTTTTTGGTGTTCTGCGGCACTCAGCTTTTTCTCATCTATCTCAGTTTCTATACTCTTAAACTGCGGACGAACATCATTATAGTCCACTTTGAATTTCAGAACTTTTTCATCTCTGATAGCATCCGTTATCACATAAGAGTGCAATTCACGGCCAAAAACACTTGCTGTAGTTTCAGCACCTAATGCATTTTGCGGAAAGATTGGCGTTCCGGTAAATCCGAATTGATAGAACTTCTTAAACTTCTTATTCAGGTTCTTCTGGGCTTCTCCAAATTGCGAACGATGGCATTCATCAAAAATGAAAACCACCTGCTTTTGGTAAATGGATAAATTACCCTCACTTTTCATGAGGTTATTTAGTTTCTGAATAGTCGTAACAATAATCTTGTTGTCGTCTTTTTCAATATTTCGCTTTAAACCTGCTGTACTCTCCGAACCATTCACGCTATCAGGAGAGAACCGCTGATACTCTTTCATCGTTTGAAAATCCAAGTCCTTACGGTCAACCACAAAGAATACTTTATCAATAAAATCCAATTGTGTGGCTAAACGTGCCGCTTTAAAACTGGTAAGCGTTTTCCCTGAACCGGTGGTGTGCCATATATAACCACCACCATCTGTAGTCGACCATTTTTTTGCCAGATACGAACTTTCAATCTTCCACAACATCCTTTCTGTTGCAGCAATTTGATAGGGTCGCATGATGAGTAAGGTATCACTGGTATCAAAAACTGAATACTTAAGTAATACTTCCAGCAGGGTCTTTTTCTGGAAAAAGGTACTTGTAAAATCTTTAAGGTCTTTAATCAAGGTATTGTCAGCCTTTGCCCAGTTCATGGTAAAGTCAAAGCTGTTTTTGTTTCGCTCAACGGTGTTTGCAAAATAACGACTGTCAGTACCATTTGAGATGACAAAAATCTGGCTGTATTTATAGAGCGAATTTTGACTATTAAAACTTTCCTTTGAGTATCTATGAACTTGATTAAACGCTTCGCGGATAGCAACGCCTCGCTTTTTCAGTTCAATCTGAACTAAAGGCAAGCCATTGACTAATATGCTTACATCATAACGATTGGCATTTGTTCCTTTCTGCTCAAATTGTGAAATTACCTGTACTTTATTGCGTGCAATATTCTTTTTGTCTATTAAATAGATGTTCTGGATATGCCCATCGTCGAATACAAAATCGTAGATATAGTCGTCGTGTATTTTTCTGGTTTTCTCTACTATGCTATCACTCGGCTTGTCTAAATACTCTTCAACAAAGCGAATCCACTCTGCATCTGAAAAGGATACATTGTTGAGCGATTGCAGTTGTAGCCTTACATTCGCCAACATTGTCTCGGGTGTCTTTAAGTCGATCGGATTTTCATATCCCTGATTAATCAGGTCTTGGATAAATTCCTTCTCAAGTGCAGCCTCTGTTTGATAAGCAGCAGGGGCTTCGTTTGCATCAGAATACTTGGTGAATTTATCAAGTACAATGAAATTGTTTGACTCTGCTATGGTACTATAGCTAACCACAGATGAACGCTGATTAACACTGATATTTATTTTAGCCATTGACCATTCGTTTAATTTGAACTTTAGGTGTGCCAAAGTTAATAAGCAAGCCTAAATGTAAGTTGGTTGCTTTTAAATAGTTTAATAATTGTGCCTGATGTATTTCATTTAAAGCCGCTACGGCTTTTGTTTCGATAATGATTTGCTGGTTTACAAGAATATCAGCATAATATTCACCAACTATCTTATTATTATAATAGATAGTAATAGGTATTTCTTTTTCTACATCTAAACCACTTTCAAGTAATTCAATAATTAGCGCATTTTGATAGACTTTCTCTAAGAAACCTGCACCGAGAGTATTGGATACTTTGAATACACAGCCTATTATTTTTTCTGATATCGAGTTTAATTCTTCTCTGTTCATGGTGATGTTGATTTAACCACAGAGGAACACGGATTTTTTTATCTGTGTGTACCTGTGTGCATGATGATGGTAATTTAACCACAGATGAACACAGAGGAACACGGATTTTTTTATCTGTGTGTATCTGTGTGCATGATGATGTTATTTTAACCACAGAGGAACACAGAGGAACACGGATTTTTTTATCTGTGTGTATCTGTGTGCATGATGATGTTAATTTAACCACAGATGAACACAGAGGAACACGGATTTTTCATCTGTGTTTATCTGTGTGCATCTGTGGTTTGTTTATTAAATGTAAGCAACTTATCTCTATAATATTCATACTGTTTTTTCCTTAACTCAATCTCCTTTGGCAAACCTTCACTAATTGATGCCGTGAGTGTATCAAATGTATCTAGTATGGAAACGATGCGGGTTTGCTCGGCAAGAGGAGGAACGGGAATTCTATAAACTTCAAAGTCAGATGCTCTAACATGCGGTACGCCACTTCCTCTTTTCATCAAATGAATTTCCCTTTGATGTTTTTTTAGATAATAAAATACAAATTTTGTATTTAATACAGAATTATAAAGGTGAATACTGAAAGCATCCGTTAAGAATAATTCTTCATTCCAATAACTGATTAATCCTGCATTTGCACCTGATCTAGCGACAATAATAAATTCTCCATTCCTATTGAATTCACTATGGAAACTTATCGGTTCTGCTGCATTTGCAACAACTGGATATTTTCCCAAAAAAGATTGTTTCTTTGTAAATGCCACTCCACGTTTAACTTCTCCAACCTCCCCCAACGTCTTCCATTCCACTTTAAATCCGTGTTTATCTGTGTTCATCTGTGGTTCAAAATTCAACAGTTGCTCTCTATAGTAGTTATACTGTTTTTTACGAGCTGTAAGCTCTGCTGTAAGCTCTGCTGTAAGCTCCGTAAATGTATCGAGTATAGAAACTATTTCCTTTTGAACGGCTAGCGGGGGGATGGGAACGAGGAGTTTCTTCACATCCGCAGCATTCATATTAGGAACACTCGAACTTTTACTTTTTATTGTTATTGAATCAAGATAGTGAAATAAGTATCTTGATAATAAATCTTGATATTTCGGAATAACAACTTTAAGCCTAATTATTGGAGTGAAAAATGCTCTTCTATAATAGATAGTTCCTGTATTTGCACCAATAGAAGATATTGTAACTGCATCTTTATCTATCTTATAGACATCCGAATAACCATAAATTTCAACACCATTACCATAAATTGGGAATTTATAAATATCATCTGGAGTATCTCCTTTAATGCTATTTAAGGGGGGCTCACCTCCTGTAAAAATATCACACACTTCCCCCAGCGTCTTCCATTCAACCTCCACCCCTTCCAATAATTTATCTAAATAGCTCATGCCTCAATCTCCTTTACAATCTGGTCAATATCCGCACGTAGTCTATTTATTCTCTCAACCGTTTGGGCTATTTCATCATTTAGCTTTGTTATATCCACTTGCTCGCGATTGTCTTTCGCTTCTACATACGAGCTTACCGAGAGGTTATAATCGTTTTCTGCAATTTGGTGATTGTCTATTGATCTGGCGACATGCGCCACATCCTGTTTGCCGTCGAACAATTGCATAATCGCCTCAATATGCTCATCTAAGAGTATATTATTGTTGGTAGCTTTTTTAAAGAAATCATCACCACTGGCATCAATAAACTGGGTCTTATTATCCGTCTTGTGTTTGGATAATACAAGGATGTTGACAGCAATGGAGGTTCCATAAAACAGATTCGGAGCCAGAGAGATAATGGTCTCAACAAAGTTATTGTCCACCAGATACTTTCTAATTTTCTGTTCAGCACCACCACGGTAAAAGATGCCCGGGAAACAAACAATAGCCGCTCGTCCTTTACTGGACAAATAACTAAGCGCATGCAACACAAAAGCGAAATCAGCCTTTGATTTGGGAGCTAATACCCCCGCAGGCGCAAAACGGTCGTCGTTAATCAGCGTTGGATCATCACTCCCGATCCAGGTGATGGAATAGGGCGGGTTTGAAACAATAGCATCAAAAGGTTTTTCATCACCATAGTGTGGGTTACGAAGCGTATCACCAAGGGCAATGTTAAACTTATCGTAGTTTATGTTGTGCAAAAACATATTCATACGAGCCAGGTTATACGTCGTATGGTTCAATTCCTGCCCATAAAAGCCCTCTTCAATAATATGATTGTCGAAATGTTTTTTTGCTTGCAACAGTAAAGATCCGGAGCCAGCTGCAGGGTCATAGATTTTATTAACAGCGATCTGCTTATGCATGGCCAATTGAGCAATAAGCTTTGATACATGCTGCGGAGTAAAAAACTCACCACCCGATTTCCCCGCATTAGCGGCATAATTAGATATCAGAAATTCATAAGCATCACCAAAGAGGTCGATTTGATTCTCCTCGAAGTTTCCAAAATTCAGTTCTTCCACCCTTTTCAGAACCGCAGCTAAACGAGAGTTTTTATCTTCAACGGTGTTTCCCAGGCGCATACTTGTTGTATCAAAATCGGCAAACAGTCCTTTTATATCCGATTCTGAGGGATAACCATTTGCAGAACTTTCAATAGCATCAAAAATCGCTTTTAAGTCCGTATTCAGATTAGGATTGGTGTTTGCAGTTTTCGCCACATTCACAAAAAGCTGACTGGGATAGATGAAGTAACCTTTGGTTTTTATCGCATCGTCTTTTATTTCGGGGGTAATTTCTTTATCAGGGTAGTTAGCATAGTTTACGCTTTCATCACCCCCTTCAATGTAGTTGGTAAAGTTCTCGCTGATAAAACGGTAGAATAGCGTTCCTAAGACAAACTGTTTAAAGTCCCAACCATCAACAGAGCCACGAACATCGTTGGCTATTTTCCAAATTTTAGCTTGCAATTCTTGTCTTTGTGCAATGCTTGTCATTTTTTCTCCTTTATTAGATCTTGTGGTTTAACTCCTAAAATCTCAGCAATCTCGAATAGGATCTCAAGCTTAGGTTGCTGTCTGTTTTGCACATAGCCATTAACCATGTTATAGCTTTTACCGAGTTTTTCAGCTAGCCATTTTTGCTTGATTCCTTTTTCTTCTAATACTTCCTTAATCCTATTCATCGATCTTAGAATTGAATCCTTAAAAATAGATTTTTTATCTCGTTTTACAATACAAAAAATACAGCCGTGGTTGTTAGATAATACTAGGTACGTAAGTAAAATGATAGAAAAAGAAGCCACAACATACTCGTGGTGTTGGTTGTCTCCGTTATGAAAATGACCAGCTAAATTGTTTTAATTTACATAAAACCAAAATCATATAAGTTCTTTACATCAATTTCCAGATTTCTCTAGGTTGAACATATTCCACGTACTAAGAATCAATTAAACATTAAGTTCAGATGCGGTCTACTTGTCGAATCACTAATAAAGCGGAATAACTCTTACATAAAAGTGTAGGCTCCTTTTCTACTATTCCAATTATAGTTCAATTATATCACCATCCTGTAATTGAACCACATTTTGAGAGAACAGTTCTTTATATCTGCCTTTTCGAAATGTGTGAATCGGAACAATATTTTTGGGATTTATAGCCTCCACCATTTCTTTTAGTGCTACTGTATCAGCATGTCCACTCGTATGAATATTATGTATCGTGAATTGGCGATTTGTCAAATAGTTAATAAAATTCTCAGTGTCATACTTTTGTAAATACCCTTCCCACATTGAATAAATTAAGTTACCACCATCGATATCTCTAATAAGTTCCAGTTCCTTTCGCATTGATGGTCTTACAATCATTACAATTCTGTCTGATTGATTGCTGATTTCCTCTTTTGTGATTTTGAAACTCCTGAATTGATACAAAATCTCCTCATTACTTATCTCTTTCAATCGTCTGCATATGTAATATGTAAATATTACTTTCAAATTTATAAACCCTTTAAAAGGGTAAGGGATCTTAGCAAATCTTGATAATCTCTTCAAAATCGTTGCTACATAAACGTCAACGACCAAAATTTTATTAGCTTTTACGCAGGCCTTATAAATTGAAACAATTCTATCAATGTTTTGTCCTGAAGTGTAAATTAGATTGATTTTCCCTTGTTGCTGAAAGACTTCTATTAATTCATTCTCTATTTCTGCCTCAGACTTTAAACGTTTGCACTCTCTACCAATGGTAGTCCCTTCCAGAAGCAAATAGTCCACATTTTGAGGTGCATTATGAATAAACCATTTAAAGACATTCTGTTTTCTACCATGTGAACGAAAATCTCCCGAATAAAACAAGGTCTTACCGTTCGATTCAACTAGAAACGAATAAGCATCAAATGCAGAATGATCCATCCAATATGGTTTGATTGAAATATCACCAATGGTAAAAGTCTTCTCTTTTTCGAAATAGTTTGGGCTTTTAAGATGGATATCCTGAGGAGTAAAGATATTGCTCAATTCAATGATTTCATGTGTAGCTTTACCTAAGTAATACTGAACATCTTCCTTAATAAAGTTTATCAAACCATAATGATCCGGATGAGCATGAGAAATAATAACTCCATCAATCAAACAGTCAGAATGATCATAAAGGCCTTGTATGTTGGGTAAAACTCCTTTTTCTACAAGCTCCTTAGAAGTTAATTCTTTATATCTTTTAAAATTAAAATCTTTACCATCCTTTTCTAGCAATGGCATACCAAAATCCAGCAATATCCTTGTGTTTTCAGTCCAGACCTCAACACACGAACCGCCAATTTCATTTGAGCCGCGATGGATTTTAAATTTCACTACTTACAAAGATGTTTTGAAATTGCTTAATTGTTTCCCATTATACTGGAAATAGATATAATGACATTCTATTATATCATTATTAATATAATAAGTCTTTTTAGAAAATGAATCGTCAATATTGTCATCTGGCATAGCGCAAATAGCACGTATTGTTAGTCTTTTTGGAATGGAACTTCTAAAACCAAATAAACTATACCAATCCCGACCAGAATCCGAACGCAAAAGCTCTCGAATAAAAACAGCATATTGAATAGCTTGTTTAAGTGCAGCTTGTGGGGGTTCGCTTTTAAGATTTTCATCTTTAACTTCAATAACAGATATAAATCTTGTTCCACCAAGCCCCGTTCTTGCTAATATGTCTATTCCACCACCGTTTGAGTTACAATATTTAAGCTTTTTGTGGTCACATGCACCTAAGGGTGTTGGCATTCCAAATCGTATATTTTCAATTTTTATTGGCTTTATTCCTGCAATTTGTTTGTTAGTAGATGATTGTTTTGAAAACTCTGCTAACAATAAGCTTTCAACATTATGTTCCTCATTCTGTTTGTTATCAGATGTACTATTTCGAGAGTTTGGCCTTTCTTTAAAAAATTTTCTAAAATCGCTAGTGGTTGGATGAGTCCACGGAATTTTAGGGAGTTTAATGGTGCATTCAAAATCACGTTTGTTATTTTCTTCCCTTTTTCCCCCTTCTGTTGAAATATTAATTCCATCTGAACTTGCTTGTAATGTTGCTACAGATTGTCCTCTATATCTAACATCAAGAGATAACGTTTTCTTTGCATTCCTTGCATTTGTAGTAGAAATGTAAAAATAGAGGGGTGAAAATTCATTAAAGAGTTTTCTATTATCCTTTATTAATTCTTTGTTCGATATAATATCTTCGACATAGTTTTTATATCGTTCAATCCATTCTGGATTTTTCAAAAGTAAATCCTGAGTTTCTTTTATTACAGCATCCATATTAATATTTGTTTAAGCCAGATTATGCAGTGGAATGTTCTAGCTGAGGTTTATATTTTTTGATTTTCTGAAAAAGACTTTCTATGTAATCACGTTTTGATCCAGAAACTGCCAACATCAATTTCTTTTGACGACCAGTAGAGACTATATAAGCACAGATTGCCAGGCAGCGAAATTTTAGTGTGGGTAAAAACTCCATGTTAACACATCAGTCCACCTGACGCAAGGCCCGTGTTATAGCCAGTGCTTAATTCTGTTTTGGAATAGTCCGCCTGCTATTAGGCTCTATTTCCTTTGATATTATTTCTTTTATATCTTCTTTTAGCTTTTTGTAGTCAATGTCAGCATTGTAAGTATATTGATAATAAGAACCACTAATTGTTGCTTCATTAGTCTCCATTTGCTTTTCTAACAAGTAGTCAAAAATTGCGTCTGTACTATCTTGATGAAACATTAAAACATGAAACCTATAAAGCTGGTCTTTATCTGTTCCGTCAGCGTTTGTGCTGTAAACATAATATACGATTTTGGTAAAACTACTTGAAAACCTGTCCTCAGGTAATTCAGGATACCATTCATACCCCCAAATATTTTTGTCATTAAGTTTGAAATAGTCAAAGTTAAAACAGCCGTCTATTCCTTCGGGTAGTTTCTTCTCTTCGTACGCTTTGTATAGGATATCTCTGTATTTTTTTGCTTTGTCAAATTGCCCAAGTCCAAAGTATGAAACGATAATGTTTTTAATCATCCAATATTCTCTTGAAGCAAATTTTTCATTAAAACGGCTTTCCCCTTTCTGTATAAGTTCTAGGGCCTCCAATCCGTATTTTAAAGACGTTTCAAATTGTTCTACCATTCTGTTTTGCCGTTCAAGTTCCGCAGTTGCAACTATATAATACCAGAGAATGTAGTTGTAAAGCGTGTCATTTTTGTCGCATTTGGGTTCAATTTCCTCTAAGATTTTATAAGCTTCAAGATAGTTATCAGCTTGCAGTAAGCTATCCGCACGATTATACTTAGTTGAAATTTCTGTTTGTCCGAAGGCAAAAGTTGAAACGGTCAGTAAAATAATGGTCAATATCTTTTTCATTGTTTGCTATAAGTTTCTTTCTCCAGTATTCTATAAAAAGAAACCATCACTAAAAACCAATTAGCTATGATTTCTTTTTCCTGATCTCTTTTTCAATTCTTTTTTTCTGCCAATGAATAAGTCCGATACATTTTAGAACCTTTTTCACGAATTCGCCTAAAGCATTAAGGCCTTTACGCAGTCAGCTACATCATAACAACACATCTTTAGGTCTTTTCTTGACAGTATGTTTGACTTTCAACACCGAAAGAATAAATTCGATAGTGGTTTCAGTGCCTATGGTTTCAAAATCATCGTTGAGTATATCCGCAATTAACTCACCGCTTTTCTGCATCATCGACTTTTGTTGCACCTTATCCGTTTGTTCTGACATTTCAGCGATGGTCTGCGATAGTTCCTTAACTTTTGCAAAAGTTTCAACGATGGCAATGGTTGTCTCCGTAGCGACAGCGGATCTGAGTATTGTTGCCAACATATACAAACCCCGCTCACTGAACGCTTTGGGTGCATATTTCAAATTCTCTCCGCGTTTAGGACTGTTCAAGGTCGAAAATTTCGATCTTGAACTGATGGCTTCATCCATAGATAAATACAATATATAACCTTCCGGAAACTTATCGGGATTATTCTTTACGGCCTCATTGATTCGTTTGGTTTCAACCCCGTATAATTCGGCTACATCACTGTCAAGAATAACTTGTTGTTCTCTCACAATGATGATTTTGTCTTTAATCATTTGTAATTCCATGGTATTCTAAATCGAGGTATATTACAGTTTCATTCATCTTTTCAGCAATACAGCCATGTCATAGCCTATTTTACCATTGGTAATGCGGGTATAGATTTGGGTTGTTTTGATATTCGTCTTAGTACATGACAAAAAATCAATCCTATTAAAATCAGTAAATTAACGCAAGAAAGATATGGAAATTACTGATTTGTTCCAAAGTTTTAAACAACCACTTAAACTCCAATATTTTATACCGCTTGTTACCGCCAGGTACTTTATATAATTTGCTCTTTGTCATACCTTTTCAGATATGGATTATTATTTTTTACTAATTCAGTCCGATAAGTTTTTACAAATGCTTTGATTTCATTTAACATTCTTTTTTTATCAAAATTTTCTTCGTGCTTTATGTCTTTATATGAATGACAAAGTATACAAAGGCATTCTAAATTATTTTCTCTATTGTTTGTCTTATCACCATTTTTATGGTGTGTATGCAAATAACGTCTATCTGATAAACTATCTATTTTGATTTCACAAGATTCACATGTGTAATTCTTTTTAGTACGGTAACCTTTGCTTATTTTTTGCCAATCACGAGCATATCCAAAAATATCAACTTCAATATTATCTTCTTCAATTACTGATTTATCAAGAGAATCAAAAAAATCTTGTGTATCTTCTATTTCTTCAAAATAGTCAGATTTACAAAATGAGCAAAGTTCAAGCGTTTTATCGATATACTTAGTCCTTGTTTGTTTGTCAATCAAGTTATTCACGTCTGAATTTGACCATTCGTAACGATGTTTAAATCGCCCACTATCAATAAATTCTTGAATTGTTCTGCATTTAAGTAAATGAAATTTTGGAAACCTTGCTGGCCCTCCATTATATGTTATATATGCTTCTTGAATAAACATATAGCCTCGATATTTTTTCCCTTCATATTCCAAATAAATTCCATCGTATTCAAATGAAATCGAACCAGACTTATAAGCTTCTTCAAAATCAATACCTTTGATTATTTGAAAACCACTTATCCCTTTTAAAATTGGGAATCCCCATTCATCAAGTTTTCTGTCTAATATTTCGAATTTATACAACATTCTATTTTGAAATTTCTTTTAAAACTAGCTCAATGAGTGTTTCACTTGTTGTAATTATTCTGAACTCAACCCGTCTAGAATAATTATTATTTGCTTGTTTACCAGTCAATGCAGTTAATTGCTTGTTGTCATCTAATGTTCTTCCAAATGACAAACCATTTGCAGTTATCCAAAATTGCAAACGCTGTTCTTCTTTCGAACTTAAATTCTTATAATAGTCCATGTTTCTGAAATATTTCAATACCTGTGCTGACCTTAATTGTGATAGCATGATATTCCCAATATACGGGTCGCTATCAAATCTTAGTGCAGCAACAGTATCAGTATGCCCTTCAATTCTAATTTCCGCAACTTTATTTTTATACTTATCCTTCATAAGAATAGTAAAATATCGAGGAAGAAAGTCAGATAAAATCTGAGCGAAATAGGGCCGAATGTTCGTTTGACCTGACTCAAAAAGCACTTCGGGATTAGTGAATTTTATTGATAAGTCTTTGTCTAATTCAACCTGCCATTCTTTGAAATCATCTTTAAACTCATTTTCTAATTCTGCATATAGTTGCTCTTTAGTTGCCTTAAATTCTTCAAAAATTATATCTCTTTCCTTTTGTTTTTTTTGAACTTCTACAATATATGAAATGGCGATAAACATAAATATAACCATTAACCCAGTCATTATATCTGAGAATGAAATCCAATTACTTTCATTACTGCTTCCTTTACCTTTAGCCAATGCCATATTTTTTATTTTTTATAGTTGGCAATAATTCGCTGAATCAAAGTGTCAAGATTTTGAAGAGTATCATTCAATCTTTCATAAAATTCAGCATTTATATTTTCAAGGTCATTCGAAAGTCTTTTGCTAGCTTTTTCAATTACTCCTACGCCTTCATTCAGTTGTTTTTTTGTATTTTCCCAAAACACTTCGTTTATGTCTTTGATCTTATCAATACTTTCTAACCTAAAAAGTAATTTGGCAACGCTATCACTAAAATTCATTTGGTTTTTAACCCATGCATTTAACTTTTCTGTTGTCTCATCAAATGCTTCTGTATTTTCTTGTAGCGTATCTATAGTTGTAGCAAGTTTTCCAACAATTTCTTCAAATTTAGTGTCATCAATAAGAACTTTTTGAAGTTCTTCAATAAGTTTAGTTAAATGACTGTTTTCATTTGTCAGCTTAGTTGTGTTTTCCGTAATCTCTTTAATTGCAACTGACGAAATTGCAAATTCATTGGAAACTTCTTTAAATTGGTTTGTCAGTGAAATAATCATCTCTTTATTTTCAAGTTGCCACTGATTCATTCTCTGGACACTATTATTTAGCTCTTTGAAATTTTCTTGAACCAATTTTTCAATTAATGCAGACATCTGTGCATTAAACTGTTCAGTAGCATTTTTCATTACTTCGACCAATGCTTCGGTATTGTTTTTGGCTAAAAGTTCGGAAAACTCATCAAATTTCTGCCGTATAAGCTCATTATTCTGGTTCATTGATTCAATAATCCAATCAATGTTTTTCTTGTTATCTTTTGAATATTCATTCTGTTCGGCTCTTAACTTCTGTATTTGTGTCAAGAGACTTGTTTCCCCATCACCACCAAGTGCTAATTGAACTTTCTCTAAGGTTTTATTTTGAATATCTTGTTTATTATCAAATTCAGTAAACTGATTTCTGAGCTTAATTATTTGAGTAGAGATACTATCATCTGTTTCGCCAATAAGGGATTTGTTAAGTAATAACAGATTATCATTTGATTTCCTATTTCCCTCCTTTAATAATAATGCTATTTCCTGCAATGCAGCAAGTTCATCAGTAGGGTTCGGTGGTAATTTTTGTTCAACCCTATGCAGGATAATTTGAGAGGCTTTGCCAAATATTAAGGAAAGTATAATACCCCAAATTGAAGTGGAAAAAGCTGTTTTCATACCTTCCAATAGTGGCGGTATGCTTTCTGTAATTTTATTTACATCGAAATCTTGTAGTCCGAAATAAATACCGACAAATGTTCCTAATACACCAAGTGTTGTGAAAACTGTCGGAATTGATTCATATACATAATTAATCACTCTCTTTTGAGACCAAACTCTATATATATAATAAATTGAGAAAATTATCCAGCCTATTATTAGACTGTAAATTACAATTGTGTATGTAGCCATATTAAATAAATTGATTCAAAAACTTCACTGTCGTATTTTGGTTTGTTTGTCGTATTATATAGTTCTGTCGTCTTTTTAGCATTGGCGCTAACGTTATCTGAATAGGCGCAGTTCAGAACTCCTTCCAGACTAACGTCCATGTAAATATAAACATTTGGTCCTTAACTGCACTTGTTCAGTTTTAGGAGTAGGTTGTTCACTTCGGATGACCACTTGGCCTTTGCATGGTTTTGGTGGTCTGCCTGGCATATTTACAACCGGAGTTGGATAGTGATGCTCCTTTAAATAGTGATGGCTCTGCCATTTGTGTAAACAAAATTATTGCGTCAAAAAAGCCTTCTTGACGCTGCCTTTTTGTTGGTGCGCACAAGCTTTTCTCTTGTGGTTGTCGGCCGCTCGCTGATTATATTTTGTTGATGCATTCGAAGTTGCCACTTGACTTTGTCAAAAAACTTGACTAACTACGATCAAGTCGTTTAAACGATGTCAGTCGTTTGAAAGAGCAGTCTTTCACGATAACAATCGTAATCGTCTTGGCAGCAAGTATTCACTTGCTGTATGCCCAAAAAATCTAATTGCAAACTGACACCACACCTTTGCGCAAAACAAGGTCTATCAAATGCGCAGCCTATACAATTACTCTTTAACGTTTTGGCGCTTGGCGCAGTGGGGGACTTAGGAGCACAAAACTGTCAATACACCACAAAAGTTGATGCGAGGTAGAATGTTCAATTAACCACGTCACCCGCAATTGAGCCAAACGCCTGTTAGCGGTTGGGCTTATTAGATTTTCCATATTTCTTTTGCTTTGTCATACAAGAATGTTGCTCGTTCTTCTATGGTCTGCTCGTTCCACTCGTCAAGTGTCAGATAATGGCTCATTATTTCAAGTCCAGCGGAATAAGTATTTAATCCTTTTTTGTCGGCTTTACCTTTTCGTTTAACAGTCCAATTCGCATCTCTTATAGTTGAGTTTAAGGCTTGTGTAATAATAGTCAAGTTGCCTAAAGTCAATAATTTCCTATTACGTTTAATTTTGTCTTCTTGGTTGGAAAGTTTGCCCCAATGGTTTTCCCATTTTTTAGGCATTAAATGTTCCAAACTATATTTATTAATTCCTAAAAGTTGAGTAGATTGTAAACTTCTGTTGCGGATTTTGGATTCGATGAAATACAAAATTCCTGCGGATTGTTTGTTGATTAAATACGAACCGTCAAAACCTTGTTTTAGTTCTTCGTCTGATGGCAAGAAGTTTACTTTGTCGGCTTGTCCTTCTAAAAATTCTAAGAATTGTTGTTTAGATAAAATTTCGTTGTTGATTAACCTATCAGTAAAAAGCTGGTTGTAGTTTTTTGTGTTGGCATGAATTACCATTCTTCGCAAAATGTAAGTTTCAAGAAAATCAAACAATTCGTTTCGGTTTGTGTCGTTCGATACATTTTTAAGAACGTAGAGAACATACGGGATTAAGGTAGAAGTGTCCAACCCAAAAATGATGGCATTAATTCTTTCAATTCCTGATTGGTCTGTAAGTTCGTTTTCGATGGTATCGAAGTCGAAATTTTCTTGGAAGATTAAAGCATAATCTTTGATTTCTGTAAGAATTGCCTTTTTGTCGTCGCCTAAATAGTTTTTGATGAAACTTTTGTAAGACTCGAACAAATGTTCAACTTTAGAAAACTCGATTTTATCCTCCGTTTTTACATTCAGCGTTTTGTCTTGGATTTTGATTTGCAAATACGAAAAGAAAAACAAATCAATAAATGTTCTTTTTGAACGACCTGCGGTAATTTCTCTGTCCCAATAGTTTTTGGCATCATCGTCTTTCTCGAAAATGTTTTTCCAATACGTGTTGTAAGTAGAAATTTCGTCACGATTGAAAAAATAGTTTTTCAAAAGTTCGGCAGTAGTCAATTTAACACCTAACGAATTGATTGTGTCAAAAATCTGTTGTTCATCTTCATTTTCGTCAAGGTCAATACCTACAAATAGAATTTTTGAAAGAATATTATTGATGTCTAATTTGTCAGCGTTTAAGTATTGTTGGAAATATGTGTATGCTTTGGTAATGTTGTCTGAACCTTCAAGGTCTTTGAGTTCACTTAAATTTATCACAAGTTCATAAGCACCAATGTCGTTATGGTTGTGTTGAATAGCGATTAAATCTCTTAGTTTGAACATTCGCTTAAACTCATAATCGTCTCCTGTTTTAAGAGCTAAAACTTTAAAGAAAATTGAAAGCGTTGTCAAACGTTGTTGTCCGTCAATTAACGTTCTTTTGTCGCCAACTCGGTTTCCTGTTGTCGTTGGTTGTTGTTTTAGGATTACAGAACCTAAAAAGTATGGTTTGTTTGCGTGGCTAACATTTTCCATATCTTCCAAAAGTCTTTCCCATTGTTCATCTCCCCAAACGTAAGCTCTCTGAAAGAATGGAATTTCTAAAATTCTGTTTCCGTTAAAAATGTCGTTAATAGTTCTTTTTCCTGCGTCCATATTCTGTTTTAAATTGTGTCGTTAGTTTTTGAGCGGTGTCGTGGTAGCCTTGCCGCTAACGTTTCCGGGCTATGCGTTTGGGCGGGTTTCGGAGCACAAAACTGTCAGCTAGCACTGAACTTGAATAGAAGCACGAAGCTCCAAGTTTGCACGTCAGCCCGCCTGACGCAAAACCCGTGTTAGCGGTAGGTTTATATACCGTCAAGTAAGAAGTCCTCACTCTTCTCGTTATTAATTTGTTCTTCAATTTCTTCAAGTAATCTTAATGCTTCGTTATTCGTAATTTTTAGTATTCTGATTTTTGAAGTCATGATTAATTTAGTTACTTGATCAAAATTTTCATTTGAATTAAATTGGTCTTCTAGCTTGTCATTTAGCATGTATGGTTCGAAATGATTAGTTAGTGAATGTGAAATATTAAGAACCAATTCTTCCTGATTAATTTTTGTCTGTTGATGAAATAAATTTGGTAATTTACTAGAAAGCATGTTGCATATGGATTCTTTTACGTCACTACAGACTAAACAATAAAGTTGTCTATCTGAATTAGGAGACCCAAGACTACCTGAAATTCTTCTGTTTTTACCTAGTTTAAAAATCATTTCATCTAACTTTTTGTGGTCAATGCCAGTTTTAAGTTTAGGCATTGTGAAAACAAACGGTTCGCATAAGAAACAAACTTCTTTTCGCAATGAAATTACTTCTTGTGATATATTATACCTTGTATCTTGAAATGTAGAGTTATAGTAATTTTTGTAAAGTTGCAATAGCTCGAATAGTATTGTGCTACGGAACGTCTTTGTGTCAATGTCGTAATACAAATCAAGAATATTAATAAACTTATCTAAGCTTGGGTTATTGTATAGCTGAAGCAAAATTTTAGATTGCTGTCCTTTTGAATCTAAGTAAATGAATTGTGCAGCGAAATACTCCTGTAATGACTTATGTGCCCACCTAAAATAATTTCCGTCTTGAGTAAAAAGAGGGACTGTAGAAAGTAAATCCTTTAAAAAGTCGGATTCGTTAAAATTCAAGTCAACACAAAATATTCTTGCTTTTCTAATTAAAGCTAATATTTCATCCTTGATAAACTCTATTCTTTGATTGTCCTTTAAGCACGAATACCCAATATGTCTTAAAACTCTGTGAAAATCATCTATTTCTAACTTTGAATATTTATCATGGGTATAAGAATCACCTTTTGTCAAATCATGGGATTCAAAATTTGCATCATAAACTTGTCTGTAAAAAATGTGCTTTTTGAATGGTATTGTTTGTTTGTGCTGAAATGCAGTAAATAGCAATGAAACTAATAGTGGATTCGTAAGAAATTCTGATATGTTTGCCCTAAGTACATGACAAAAATTCAAAAATATTGATACGTGATTGATTCTTAGC